>JACCDG011952740.1_pt1 | contig 47977 bp, 61 predicted proteins | sample 7442471 | NCBI WGS metagenome assembly JACCDG01 (sample SAMN15323444, study PRJNA562643) | freshwater metagenome | isolation source: river surface water | place: USA:Blue River Watershed | collected 2017-08-17
AAGAAATAGACCTGTGCTATAATTGCATTACTGGGGCAATCGTGCCCCAGTAAATACAGGAGAATGAAACATGAAAGCATACCTAATCGATCCGTTCGCACAGACCATTACCGAAGTTGAGTATTCGGGTGATTACAAGCAGATCTACTCACTCATCGATGCGGACCTGTTCACCGCATGCCAGATTAACCGTTTCGGTGATACGGTGTTTGTTGATGATGAAGGTCTGTTCAAGCAGAACCGCGAGTTCTTCTTGATCAACGGTTATTCCCAACCCCTAGCAGGTAAGGGGCTAGTGCTTGGTAGTAACGATGACGGCGAGTCGATCGAACCTAGTATCACGATTGACCAGTGCCGCGCGTTCGTTGACTGGATCCCAAATATTTACACATACCATTTTGCTTGATGTATAATTGAACTACTGGGGCAATCGTGCCCCAGTAAATACAGGAGAATGATATGAAAGTATTTAACGCAGAGTTTGACGGAATCGATACCAGGGACTATCCCGACTTTTGCGATGCGTTCATTACCTACGCAGAGCATGAGGACGGAACCCCATTCACCGATGAGGAACTCGATGAACTGCACGATAACCATCGTGACCTGGTCCATGAGTTACTCTGGAAGCACATTCACTAAGGGGGCCGACATGAGAATCACAAACAACCCCAATGTGGTCTGCCCCGATGACCTGTACTCCAAGGCGGAGTTACTCCGCCTCGAGGCCGCCGCCGACCTCGAGGAACAGATCGATTCAATTAATCGGGAACTCCAACGTCTCGATGATGCATATAACGGTGCGGACAATGCGGGCGACTGGGCCCAATGTTCAGCGATCGAGGGCCGTATGGAAATATTGATCGAACTGCAGTGCGAACTGCAAGCAGAACTGAACTCACTTAGCACCCCCGATTAACTCCTGCCCAGGCGACTGGGGGAAGGGGACCGCAGTGCGGTCCCCTTTTTTATTCTCTGTCCATTACTTTCTCGCTATCGCCCAGCCTTGGGCGATAAATAAAAAATAATTGACCCCGAATTTTTTCCCAGTATTCCCTGGAGGATGGCGGGGGTGGGTGGGCCCGCTTACACATGGTCGGAGTCCCTGCCCGTTTTGATCCTTCTCCCCAGACTTCTCCTTCGCTTCGCTTCAGACCTACCCCCTTCTTCAGAGCTCGCCCCTTTAGCCTAGTTTCCGGCAGCCAGCCAAGTGGTCAAAACTTGACCAGCTAAAACCCACCCCCTTGTTTTAGAAACCGATTTCTGTTAAAAATTTTTACAAATTTCAAAACCAAGGACCGTGGTCAATGATTCACGTGGAACACACAGAGAACCCAGAAGTAGAGATATTGCGTCTGGAGTACAGGCTCAAGCAGTTGGAGGTGTTGGAGCGGGCGCGGAATAACTTTTTGGACTTTGTGGCGTATGTGTGGCCGGGGTTTATATGTGGCCCGCACCACCGGATCATGGCGGAGAAGTTCGAGCGGCTTGTCAGAGGCGATCTCAAGCGTGTAGTTATCAATATTGCACCGCGTCATGGTAAGTCAGAGCTCACTTCATATCTGTTTCTGGCGTGGCTCATGGGCCAAAAGCCGGACTCCAAGATCATTCAGGCGACGCACACGGGTGAGTTGGCGATGCGGTTTGGTCGTAAGGTTCGAAATCTGATGGACTCGGATGTGTACAAGGAGGTTTTCCCTGATGTGACCTTGGCTGCAGATTCAAAAGCAGCCGGAAGGTGGGAGACAAATAAGGGCGGGGAGTATTTTGCGGCTGGTGTGGGCGGGGCAATGACGGGTCGAGGGGCAGATTTTCTGGTTATCGACGACCCACACTCGGAACAGGACGCGTTGTCGGAAACCGCCATGGAGAATGCGTACGATTGGTATGTAGCGGGACCTCGTCAGCGTCTGCAGCCGGGTGGGCGTATCTTGATTGTGATGACGAGATGGTCAAAGGTGGACCTGACCGGACAGGTATTGAACGATCAGGCGAAAAATCCCATGGCGGATCAGTGGGAAGTGATCGAATTTCCGGCGATCATGCCAAGCGGGAAGCCCTGTTGGCCGGAATTTTGGAAGATTGACGATCTGTTGCGGGTCAAAGCTGCGTTGCCCACGGCAAACTGGAACGCGCAGTGGATGCAAAACCCGACGGCTGAGGAAGGGGCGATCTTTAAGCGGGAGTGGTGGAAGGTTTGGACCAAGGACCACGTGCCAAAGTTGAAGTATGTGATCCAGAGTTACGATACGGCGTACTCTAAAAAAGAGACGGCGGACTTTTCTGCGATTACGACGTGGGGAGTGTTCGAGCCGGTCGAGGGCGAAGAGGATAATTTGATTTTGTTGGACGCGAAGAAGGGTCGGTGGGACTTTCCGGAGCTGAAGAGAATCGCGATGGAGCAGTATAAGTTCTGGGATCCGGATTGTGTGCTGATTGAGGCGAAGGCATCGGGTCTGCCATTGACGCAAGAGTTGCGAAGAACGGGAATTCCGGTGATTAATTACTCGCCTGGTGGTCGGCGGACCGGGACGGACAAGATTAGTCGCGCGAATTCTGTTGCGCCGGTGTTTGAAGCGGGGTTTGTGTGGGCTCCGGACGAGACGTGGGCTGAGGAAGTAGTTGAGGAGATGGCGGAATTTCCTTTTGGTGCCAATGATGACTTGACAGACTCGTCTGTTCAGGCGGTAATACGGTTTAGACAGGGTAATTTTCTACAATTGCCCAGTGATTTCATCGACGAAGAGGTGGGCCCCTCTGTGTATGAGTACTATTGATCATGGCAATTAGCCAAGAACCGTTAAGCGTACGAAACAACAACCCTGGCAACCTCCGATTTGTTGGTCAGGAGGGGGCGACTCAGGGCGAAGGCGGATTTGCGCGCTTTGACTCGCCCGAGGCGGGACTCAACGCCATGCGTAAGCAGATTGAGTTGGACACGCAGACGCGCGGAATGAACCTGACGCAGTTCTTGACCAAGTATGCACCGCCGTCCGAGAACAAAACGCAGAGTTATGTGGATTTTGTGGTGAGAAAGACGGGTGTGGACCCCACAAGTCCGATTTCCCCGGACCAGATCCCTGCGATTCAGGCGGCGATGATTGAGATGGAAGGGGGTTCGAGGGCAGCTAACCGTTTTAACGTGGCAAGTGCTGCGCCGACATCGCAGACACCAGCTCCGAGGACCCAGGCTGCTGTTCCACGGACCACGAAACCTGCTGAGTCTATGCAAGTTGCGTCGGCAAGCCCGATGACGTCGGTAAAACCTGCAATCACTGATCTTCCACCCAGCTATCGCGCCGCGTTAGCAGCCAATTACATTGCCGATACTGAAGATCCCGAGGTGAGCATTGCTGATAAGGCGATGGCGATGCTTGAAGAGATGCAAACGAGTGGCGGTGGTCCGAGGGGCGCGGCTACTTTTATGAGAACCATGGGCCAGGAAGAGCCGTCGGCTAATCCATTTGCGATTATGGCAAAGGCCCAGGAACCGGCAGAGACGCGGCGTCGTGTTGTGCCGAAGATGCCGGTGTTGCGCATGGCAGATGGCGGTGAGGTGAGTAATGAGGTGCCGAGGGTCGATGCGCAGGGGCGCGTGATCCGTGAAGCGCCGACACCTGAGCGTCCTTTGTCGTTAAGAGAGAAGATTGTTGGCGGTGGTGAGGCGGCGTTGAGCCTTTTGTCAGGACTCACGGCCCCCGCGTCAATTGCCTATGATGTAATGCGTAACGTATCACGTAACGAAGTATCGCCAAGCCGGTTTATGTACACGCCCCGGACCGAGGGTGGTCAGCGGACTGCCGAAGAGCTGGGTCGGTTGATGCAAGAGTACAAGCTTGACGTTGCCACGCCCCAGGTTCAGCTTCAGAGACCGTACCCGGTTGGTGCTGCGGCTCGTCAGGGCATTACCGCGTTGGAATTACCTGGAGTGTCAAAGGAGGCCCCCGTTGGGGCATTGTTTCCTAAGAAAAACGTAGATACGTCACAGTTATTGCCACAAGAAAACAAACCCTTTATTGGTCAACTGGAGCGGATGGTTGCCGATCTACCCGGTCCAGTAACAAAAGAACAGTTCTTGGGTATGGTGCGAAAGCAAGGTCGCAACTATGAGATTGCGCGCGCGGAACAAGCCCTAGAAAATCTTGATGCAGGCTCAAAAATTGAGCCTGTAGAATTATTCCAGCGTTTGCAGCCTACTTCTCCAAATCGATATACAACTGAAATTATCTCGCCAGGAACAAAAGATCTTTGGGATAAAGAAGATAACCCCTACCCATCCAAAAAGCCTGGGTCGGTTAATCTTTTGTTGGACATGGACGAGAAAAGTGCCGATGCGCTTAGGTTGAAAACAGCCATAAGAGACAGCTCTGATAAATTAGCAAGGCCTGATTTTTATTATTCTGACGAATACGCTAAGTTAATCCCGGTATTAGAAAAAGCTGCCGCAGTTGTTGGCAAAAACCCTGAGTATTACACCGACCCCTTAACACAAGCGGCAGAAAAAATTCAAAGAAAGCGTGAGATTACAAAAGCAAGCGACGATCTCACTATGCCAGCAATAAGTGATATTTGGAACAAATATAGCTTTGCTGTCGGAGACGAAATCCCGTCAGAGTTGCGCGGCGGAGAATGGGGTTACCTGGCAACACACAAACTGTTGGCTAAAGTTTATTTAAACGCAATACCTAGGTTAAAAAAGCAAATACCAGACTATGCCGATATACCAGGGATTGCAGATGAAATAGCTAATGTTGAAAAGTTGGCCTCTCAAGCATTAAAAACTGAAGAGGGTGACTTACACTTTAAAGACCAGCAGTATAAGTTGTCCGCAAGCACAGCTAATCTTGGAAAATTTTTAGACAAGTACGGCCAAGATCTTTTCGATGATTTTACTAAAACCAGAGCAAATTTTGCGGATAGGATAGACGAGCTTGGAAAAGAGCTGCCAGCTCCTTCTTACGAAGGGATGCCAGGGCACAGAAGAATTGTAAAAAACAACCCCATATCGTTTAGCCGTTACGTAACTTTTACGCCAGAAGAAATGGCTCAGTTTGGAATTTCTTTACCCGATGATAAGCGTGGAGCAGCAATGTTTCTTGAGCTACAATCGGATCGACAAAAAGCATTGCGTAAAAATGAAGGGCCAGGTTCATCAAGTAACGTAGAAGAAGCTTTTCCAAACATGACTAAGTTGTGGAACGTTACGCAACAACTCATGGCTAAGAACGCTATTTATGGTGGAATTAAAATGAACAAGGGATTAGTTCTTTTCCCCGGTTCGGATTCAAAAAAACCAAATATCTACAAAAATTTGGATACAAATTTGCGCCAAGTAGTAAAAGACCTGGGACCTGGCTTTAAGCTTGAAAAGTTTGAGTTCCCCAACGAGAAGGGCGAGATGGCCACCCGTTGGGGCGTGTACATTGACGAAGATGCTGCGCAGCGGGTGATGACACAAGGAATGCGTTTCGCCAAAGGCGGCATCGTAGACAAACCACTTTATGATCGGGCAGTGTGATGGCCAGAAAAAAGAACTCAGCAGCAAACAATATTGAAAAAGCTCTGCAGCCCATGGAACTGCCTACGGGTGAAGTGGACGTCGAGATCGAAGAAGAGATGCTTCCTGAAGTGGAAGGCGTTTCTGTAGAGATTGACGAAGACGGTGGTGCGACGATCAGTATTGGTGAGCCTGAGATCGAGGAAATTGAGACCAAGCACAATCAGAATCTGGCTGAGAAGCTTGATTCGACGATTCTTGCGCAGATTGGCGAAGAGATTCTTGAGTTTTACGACATGGACATCTCCTCTCGTGAGGGATGGGAGAAGACTTATTCCGAAGGGATGAAGCTTCTGGGCTTTCAGTACGAAGAGCGTACTAAGCCTTTCCGTGGTGCGGCAGGTGTGCATGTTCCGCTCTTGACCGAGGCGATTACGCAGTTCACTGCCCAGGCCATGAAGGAGTTGATGCCTTCTAACGGCCCCGTGCGTACGCAGGTCGTGGGCAAGAGCAACCGCGCGCGTGAGCTGCAGGCTGGTCGTGTCAAGGATTACATGAACTACCAGATCACGACGGTCATGAAGGAGTACACCCCTGACTATGACCAGATGCTCTGGTACGTAGGCTATGGTGGCTCGGCCTTCAAGAAGGTCTACTTCGACAAGAACAAGCGCCGTTGTGTCTCGCCGTTCATTCCTCCCGATAACTTCGTGATGCCGTATAACGGCTCGAGCAACCCTTGGGAGAATGAGCGCTGCATCCAGGTCGTTCCGATGACCGTGAACGAACTGCGTAAGCGCCAGGTCGCTGGGGTGTATTTGGATATTGGCCTGCAGCCTGCAACTCCGGATGAGACACCGATTCAGGATGCTCAGGACCGTGTTTCGGGGCAGGACCCCAACTATGTAGACGATGAGTACACGCTGCTTGAGGCGCACATCCTCTACAACATCCCCGGATTTGAGAACAAAGACGGAATCAAGCTTCCGTACATCATCACTGTTGACAAGGACTCGGGGCAGGTATTGTCCATCTACCGTAACTGGGATGAAGAGGACGATACCTACCAGCCGAAGCAATACTATGTTCATTACATGTTCCTGCCTGGGCCTGGATGTATGGGCTATGGCCTCGTACATCTCATTGGTAATCTCAACCGGGCGGCTACTTCCGCTTTAAGGCAGTTGCTGGATGCGGGAACGCTCTCGAATCTGCCTGCTGGCTTTAAGGCACGTGGCCTGCGGATCGCGGATGACGACAATCCGCTGCAGCCGGGTGAATGGCGCGACATCGATGCGGGTGGCGCGGATCTAGCGTCGTCACTTCTGCCGCTGCCGTACAAAGAGCCAAGTCAAACGCTGTATACCCTAATGGGCTTCTGTATTGACAGTGGCCGACGTCTGGCAAGCATTGCCGACATGCAGGTGGGCGATGGAAACCAGCAGGCTGCGGTAGGTACGACCATTGCGCTCTTGGAAAAGGGCGCAAATGTGATGTCTGGTATTCACAAGCGGCTGCACTATGCGCAGAAGCTTGAGTTTGAACTGCTTGCTAAGTGCATGGCAGAGCATCTGCCCAACGAATATCCATACGAAGTGGCTGGTGGCGATCGCAAGATCTTCAAAGACGACTTTGATGACCGCGTGGACGTGCTGCCGGTGGCAGATCCCAACATTTTCTCGACCGCACAGCGGATCATGATGGCCCAGACCCAGCTTCAGCTGGCTCAGAGCGCGCCGCAGATCCACAATGTGTACGAAGCCTATCGTCGGATGTATGAAGCGCTGGGGACAAAGGACATTGACATGATCCTTAAGCCCGATGACACGCAAGATCCGAAGCCAAAGGACCCGGCAACGGAGAATGCGGACGCAATTGACGGCAAAACGCTCAAAGCATTCGCGGGTCAACAGCACGATGCCCACATCATTGCGCATTTACTGCAGGGAATGAGCCCGATCATTCAGGGTAATCCCTTAGCTGCGATGAATTTGACCAAACACATCCTCCAGCACGTCCGTTTGAAGGCCGAAGAGCAGGTTGAGGCGCAGATTTTCGAGCAATACGGCCCGGAGAACAAGGAAATCGTCTCGGATATCCAAAAAGAAGCGATGGTTGCGATGCTGGTGGCCCAAGGAATGGGCGAGTTGCGTCAACTGTCGGGTCAAATGTCTGGTGAAGGTGCTCCTGACCCGTTGGTCAAGCTCAAAGAGCAAGAATTGGCCCAGCGCGCACAGGCCGACATGGTCAAACAGCAGCTTGAGCAGCAGAAAATCATGCAGAGTGACCGTGCATTGCAGCAAAAAGCAGCGATTGACCAGCAACGCATTGCCTCAAGTGAGGATATTGCCGACACAAAGGCTAATATTGCGTTGATGCGGCTCCAACAAACCGAGAGGAACATGCAAAATGCCCCTTAAAAAAGGATCTAGCCAGAAAACCATCAGCGGAAACATCTCCGAGATGGTTGGCAAGTACAAAAAAACCGGAAAAATCGGTACCAGCAAGCCTGCCAGCAAGAAAAAAGCAGTCAAACAGGCCGTTGCGATCGCTTTGAGTACCGCAGGAAAGAGCAATAAGATGAAAAAAGGTGGCGTCCCCAAGCCGGTGAAGTCTGTTTACCGCAAAGACGCCTTCGTTAAGACCAAAATTTACTAGGAGTACGACATGCCCCGTACGTATCGCAAAGCAACACCCAAAGAAAAGGCCAAATTAGCCAAAGCTCGTGAGCGGATGACTACTGGAATTGAAGCAGAACAAAGTTGGATCTCTGACCTTCTTCCAACTGCAGCAAAAAATGCTCGTGGAGAGCAAAAAATGGCCAAGCAGATGTATGAATCGGTCCCTGAAGAGGCTCGCGAGGGCGAGGCATACGATGTTGCCGGGTATAAGTCCGGTGGCATGGTAAAAGTCCGTGGTCAGGGTGCCGCGCGCACTACTAAGGGCTGCAAGATCTGCTGATGGAACAAGTAATTGAGAAAATATTGAAACTTGCCCGATCTCGGAAGCACGAGATCGGCGAGCAGATGATTTACGGCGGCATTAAAGACATGGAGCACTATCGAGAGCTAGTGGGCCATGTCAAAGCCCTGCAATTAATAGAGGACGAGATCGTTCGCTTACTGAATACAGAAGATAGAGAGTAGTAACCCTAAACCTTCGCGGTGGATACCGCGCAATATTGGAGAAATGATGGCTGAACAAGAAATGACTGCATTGCAGAAGAAGTGGGCGGAGGAACGCGCTGCCCAGCAGGAGGAAATCGAGGAAGCTGTGGATAACCTGCGTCCGGAAAACATGGACCAGAGTGTTATCGACCGTATTCCGAAGCCTACTGGCTGGCGGATCGTTGTTTTGCCCTTTAGACCCCCGAAGAAGACCAAAAGCGGCATTGTTTTGGCTGAAGCGGCGGTCGAACGGCAACAAATCGCTACGGTTTGTGGCTACGTTGTAGCTACAGGGCCTCTGGCCTATGCGGATACTGACAAGTTTCCGGAGGGACCGTGGTGCAAGAAGGGTGATTGGATCATCTTTGGCCGATATGCCGGTGCGCGCATCAGCATTGATGGCGGGGAGATCCGTATTCTCAACGACGATGAGGTTTTGGCGACTATTGCTGACCCCGAAGACGTTGTCCACATGGTTTAAGGAGAGAAAACACCATGCCAGAAAATGAAGATATGCAAGAAGAGGAAGTACAAGTTCCCAGTGGGGACGACCAACTGGAATTCGACTTGGGCGAAGGGAATGAGGGCGCCGAAGTCGAAATCTCGGAAGACGGAAAGGCAGAAATAAAGCCTGTCCAGGCAGAAGAAGCACCCGCTCCAGCCGAAAAGACTAGCCAAGAGCACGAGGAGTACAGTACTCGAGTTAAAAAGCGCTTGGATAAGATGACGGCAAAGCTTCGGGAAGCCGAGCGTCGGGAGCAGGCTGCTCTTGAATACGCAAAGCAGGTCCAGGCTAACTTAGCCAGCATGCAGAATCGGGTTCAATCTTTGGATCTGGGCTATTTGGCTGAGAGCAAGAGCCGTATTGAGTCCCAACTCTCTATTGCAGAAGCAAATCTGCAGGATGCGGTGGAGCGCGGGGATGGTAAGGCTGTGGTGGAGTCGCAAAAGCTCCTTTCTCAGCTGATCCTTCAGCAAGAGCGTTTAACGCAGGCAGCACAGCAGCGTCAGTATGCTGCTCAGGCGCAAACGCAACAAGCTCCTCAAGCTTATCAGCAGCCATACCAGCAACCGGTTCAACAGCCCCAGCAGGCACCTCGTATTGATCGAAAAGCCGAAGAGTGGGCAGAATCAAACACTTGGTTTGGTGAGGACCTGGTCATGACCAATGGCGCTTATGCCATTCATGCCCAGCTAGAGCAAGAAGGGTTTGACTTGTCAAGTGATGAGTATTACGATGAGTTGAATCGGAGAATCCGTAAGGAGTTTCCGCACAAGTTTAAGAAGCAACAGGCCTCCGTCCCCAGCTCCGCCCCGGACGTAGCACCTGCAACTCGCGGTATTACTGCGAGTCCTAATGGGCGCAGGACCATTAAGCTAACACCTAGCGAAGTGGCCATGGCAAGGAAAATAGGTGTCCCCCTGGAAGAGTACGCAAAATACGTTAGGAGATGAACATGACTGAAACGAAAATTGATCGCACATCCCGTGCGGCAGAAACCCGTCAAAAAACGGAGCGTCGTAAGTCATGGACTCGGCCTTCGGATTTAGATGCACCTCCAGCACCTCCCGGATATCGGCATCGTTGGATTCGTAAAGAAGCCGCTGGACAAGACGACAGTAAGAACATTGCAGGCAAACTCCGTGAGGGGTATGAACTGGTTCGAGCTGAAGAATATCCAGACTTCGTCGTTCCTTCGATTCAAAACGGCTTACACGCAGGCGTCATTGGCGTAGGCGATGTAGTGCTGGCCCGTATTCCCGAAGAGACTGCTGCAGAGCGCCGCGAGTATTACTCCCAGCGGACTAGCGATCAGATTACGGCTGTGGATAACGACTTGATGAAGACTAATGCTCATGACACCATGCGCGTCGTCAAGCCGGAGAGACAGTCGAGAGTTACATTCGGTGGCCCTCGTAAGGGCGAAGACTAATTTCTTTTAAGGAAAAGACAAATGGCAAACGTAGATAAGGCCTTTGGCCTACGTCCTCTTGGCAACTTGTCTGCTACTGGAGCTCAGAAGCAGTACGGTTACCTGATTGAGGACAACTATGCTACGACTATTTATCAGGGCGACCTGGTAACTATCGTAGGTGGTTATGTCGTTAAGTTTCTCCCGGGTACGCATGCAGCGGCTCTGGGCGTGTTTAATGGCTGTAACTACATCAACCCCACAACCGGCAAGCCCACTTGGAGCAATGTTTACAAGCAGACAAACATTACTTCTGGCGTGATTTCGGCGGATGTGCTGGATGACCCCAACCAACTGTTCATCATCCAGGCGGATGAAGACATCGTTCAAGCCGACATTGGTAAGAACGCTGACGTAGTTGGCACGGGCGGCAATGACACCACCGGCGTTTCGTCGATGGAACTGGATTCGTCCACCATTGCTGACACAGCAGCTCTGAACCTGAAGATCGTAGGTCTCTACGACGCTCCGGGTAACAGTCTTGGCGATTACGCAGTTGTGGTAGTCAAGATCAACGAGCACCTCTACGGTAGTTCTGGCGTTAAAGCCGTAACCTGAGCATAAAGGACCTAAATCATGGCAATTTCACGTTCCCAACTAGTACGAGAGCTTGAGCCGGGTCTTAACGCCCTGTTTGGTCTTGAGTACAAAAACTACGAAAACGAGCATGCTGAGATCTATGACGTTGAGACCTCTGACCGTGCTTTTGAAGAAGAGGTAATGCTCTCTGGCTTCGGTAACGCTCCTGTGAAGACTGAAGGCGCTGGCGTCGCATACGACAACGCGCAGGAAGTCTATGCAGCTCGTTACACGCACGAGACCATTGCGCTGGCATTCGCGCTGACCGAAGAGGCCGTCGAGGACAACCTCTATGACCGTCTGGCAGCTCGTTATACCCGCTCCCTGGCTCGTTCCATGGCTCAGACCAAGCAGATTAAGGCTGCAGCCGTTCTCAATGGCGCTTTCGACACCTCCATCGGTGGTGACGGCAAGCCCCTTTGCGCAACGGATCACCCCACTCTGACTGGTCCTGATCTGAAGAACGAACTGACCACCCCGGCTGACCTGTCCGAGACTTCCCTCGAGCAGGCCCTGATCGACATCGCTGCGTTCACAGACGAGCGTGGCCTGAAGATCGCCATCCAGGGTCTCAAGCTGATCATCCCGAAGGAACTCCAGTTCACGGCTGACCGCATCATGAAGTCCACTCTGCGTGTTGGAACTGCAGATAACGACATCAACGCGATCAAGAACATGGGCATGGTTCCCCAGGGTTACACTGTTAACCACTTCCTGACCGACCCGGACGCATGGTTCATCAAGACCGACGCTCCTAACGGCATGAAGATGTTCCAGCGTGTTGCGATCAAGACCGGTTTCGAGGGTGACTTCGACAGCGGAAACGTTCGCTACAAAGCGAGAGAGCGATATAGTTTCGGCTTCAGTGACCCCCGCGGTATCTTTGGTTCACCAGGAACTCCCTGATAAGCCACGCTGTAAACGAAACCCCCAGCCTAAAAACTGGGGGTTTTTTGACACGGAGAATTACCTGTGTCAAAATAAGCCATGAACTACGAAAACTACCCTAAAAATCGTGCCGAAGCTAAACTTTTGGGCGCTAAATACTACTTTACTGGAGAGCCTTGTAAACACGGCCACATTGCTCTACGAAAGACTAAAGGCTCGTGCCTAGACTGCCTAAAAATTGAATGGGAAATAGGAAAGACTGCACGAAAAAGTTATTTTTCTGCCTATAACCGTTCTGAAGCAGGGCAAAGATCAAAAGTCAAGTATTACAAGGAAAACAAAGAAGCTGTGATTCAACGTGCGTTGGCTCGTGCAAAAGAGGATAAACAGCGGTATCGAAAGGCTTGGAAAGAAGCCAACCCAGAAGAGGTCAAGGCTTTTACTAATGACCGACGCAGGAGACACAAAAACGCCACCCCAAAATGGCTGTCTAAAGAGCAAAAAGCAGAAATTCGCAAGATCTACAAAAAGGCCGCAGCTCTTTGTGTGGATGTTCCTAAATCCTATGCCGTAGACCATATTGTTCCGCTCATGGGCAAGGAAGTATGCGGGCTACATGTGCCTTGGAATCTTCAAATTTTGACTGCGGAAGAGAACTTCAAAAAGAACAATAAGCTTCTTGACACGGGGTCCAATCACGCGTAAAAAGGGAGATATTCCGGGGTCCCCGGTGCGTTTGACAGTCCCGGCTGACGTCATGCAGACAAACGTACCTAACTCGCATGAGAGGCAACTTCAATGGCTAAGACCACTTTTTCCGGCCCAGTCGCATCCGACAACGGCTTTATCGGCGGTACTTCCGCTTCCCCCGTAACCGTAACCTCAGCAGGTAATATTTCCAGCTTCTATGGCTCGACATCGGCCACGTCTGGGGATACCCGCCTGATTTATGCTCGTTTGGCATTTACTGCTGCTGGCGCAGGGGAGACCTTGCGTGCTTTCTCAGTTGTATCTGGGGCACAAGGCGCTGGACAGACAACCAACGGCGCTCATATTTCTACGTCGATTAATACCGGCGGTTCAATCTCTGGCGCAGCTAACGCACTGCGTGCAACTATTGGTGGCACTGCAACAACCCCCGGCGGCACTCTGGCTGTTCTCCAGCTGGACACCGACTACAGCACTAACGTCAGCCTGGGTTCAACTTCTGCGTTCATCCGCGTGTCGGATTCTGGTTCGCAGACTGGCGAAGTTCAGAACCTGTTCAACATTGAAGCTGGTCCTGCTGCAACGATTGTTGCTTCCGGTACGGTTGGTGGCACTGCTAAGGCAATCAAGATCCTGGTTGGCGGCGTTGCTCACTACATCACTGTTGGCACAACTCTGACCCCCTAATGCAAATAACCAAGGAATTTCTGGAAACTGAAATCAAGGCGCTTGAGCAAGAGTTGAATAAGGCACAAGTCTTTCAAATTCAAGCTCAAGCCACGATTGCAGCCTACCAGATGTTAATTAATCGGTTAGAAGCGCCAGAGACGGAGGACGCAAATGAGCAACAGTAATATAAGTGCGGTCACCAAGACATCGGATGATGATGCTATTGCTGGCCGCACTCGCGTAGCAGGGATTTACTACACCTGCGGCGACACGGGGTCTTCGTTTAGCTTAAAAAACGGTTCTACCTCAGCTGGAACTGCGTTAGTGACGATTACCACTCCGGCGGCTGCTGGGGCATATGACATCATTCTTCCCGATATGGGGATCGTGTTTGATCAAGGAGTCTTTATTGACTTCAACGATGCCAATGTAACCAGCGTAACGCTGTTCTTTTACGGTGGAGCTGCTGCGTAATGGCTTCCAAGGGGATGGGCATTAAGACCTCAGTTAAATCGGGCAACTTTCGCCCGACAAAGGCAGGGGCCGGAATGACCAAGAAGGGCGTAGCAGCTTATCGTCGCGCCAACCCTGGGAGCAAGCTGCAGACTGCGGTGACAGAGGATAACCCAACGGGAAAACGGGCCGCACGGCGTAAGTCGTTTTGTGCTCGTTCCGCTGGGCAAATGAAGAAGTTTCCTGAAGCAGCCAAAGATCCCAATAGTCGGATTCGACAGGCTCGAAAGCGATGGAAGTGCTAAATGGAAATGATGCTTTGGAACGTCGTACTGAGTGCGATTGTGGGGCTTATGATGTTCTTACTTAAGAACAAGTTTGAAGAACTGAATCGGCTCAGTATTTTATTAAACAGAACTAGAGAGGAGGTGGCACGTGACCACATCACTCGTGCAGAAGTTAGGCAAGATCTGGACAAGATTCGTGAACACTTTGACGACGGCTTTGCAAGGCTTGAAAGAAAAATTGACAGCCTTAGTCAACAAGCTTCGAGGTAAAAGTAATGGCTGCTAAACCTGGTCTTTATGCCAACATTCACGCAAAGCGTAAGCGCATTGCGGCGGGGTCCGGGGAAAAAATGCGTAAGCCCGGAACGAAAGGTGCGCCTACCGCAAAGGCGTTTCGTCAGTCTGCAAAAACTGCAAAGAAAGGGAAGTAACCATGGGCTTTATTAGTCGGATGTTTGGAAAAGGCCGTCGTACGGCCAAAGACAGTAACCTTCCTCGCACGGCAGAAGGTGCTTCTGCTCGTGTTCGTTTAAACCGCAGTGGCGAAGCCGATCGCATGGTTCCTGCTACTGAGACATTTAAAAAAGGTGGCGCAGTGAAAAAGAAAACTTCTGCCAAGATGGCTGACATGGAAGGCCGTGCAATGAAGAAAAAGACGGCTGACACAAAAGGCCGTGCAATGAAGAAAAGTGGTATGACAGGCTACGGTGGTGTTGTGGCAATGGGCATGAAAAAAGGCGGAAAAGCCGCCAAGAAAGGAAAATAATCATGGCTGGCAAAGGCATGGGAATGGCAACTCGCGGTGGCGGTTGCGTAGGATCGGGTCCAAAGAACAAGTATGTTTCTAAGACCAGTAATAAAACCGGTCCTGTTATGATGGCTAAGGGCGGTATGGCTGTAAGCCCCCGCAAGAAAATGGCCATGGGCATGATGGGCGGTGGCATGGTTAAGGGATATCGTAAAGGCGGAATGTGTAAATAATGGCCACTTCTGGGACCACTACCTTTAATCTGCAAATCGACGAACTCATCGAAGAGGCGTTCGAGCGTTGTGGTATGGAGATGACTACTGGTCATCACCTCAATAGCGCTCGTCGTTCCCTTAACTTGATGTTCTTAGATTGGGCTAATCGCGGATTAAATCTGTGGACCATTGAAGAGGCTACGTATAACCTGGTGCAGGGAGATCGTGTGATCTCTTTGCCAACGGATACCGTCAATGTGCTTACCGCTGTAATTCGTGACTCTTCGCAAGGCACTCCGACAGATATTACGATTGACCAGATTTCTCGGGCAGAGTACTTAGACATCCCGGATAAGACCACGCAGGCTCGTCCTGCTCAGTTTTATGTGCAGCGGACTAATGTCCCACAAGTATTTTTCTACCCTGCTTGCGATCAGTCCTATCAGTTCCGGTACTATCGTATTCGCCGGATCCAAGATGCTGGCGTCTACACCAATGATGCGGACGTGAACTTCCGATTCCTGCCTTGCTTGGCTGCTGGGTTGGCGTATTACTTGTCCTTGAAATTTGCTGCGGACAGAACTGGCGCGTTAAAGCAGATTTACGAAGAAGAATGGGGCCGTGCCGCAGCCGAAGATCGGGAGACAGCTCGAATAAGCTTCGTCCCTGAGCTGGGGGTATGATGTGGCCTACGCAACCGGAAAATTCTCTTACGGACTCTGCGATTACTGTGGGCAACGTTACCCATATAACGTTCTGCGCAAAAACTGGCGCGGATACAAAGTCTGCCCAGAAGACTACGAGCCAAAAGAGCCTCAGCTGGACCCCCTCAAGTTTAGGGGAGACGCTGTTGCTCTCTATGAACCTAGGCCAGACCGTGTCGAGCCTGTGGTTGTATACCTTGGCGAACCAGGCGACAGCGCTTTTCAAAGTATTGGCAGCGCCTACAGCACTGTTAACCGGACCGATATGCAGCCCTTCCCGCAGCAAAACCCGGTCACGGGATATGGGTTTGTCGGCACAGTAACTATCGTAATTACCTGACGCCATGACCTACGACGAACTGGTTACCAACATTCGGAACTACACTGAGGTAGACGCTAACGTCTTCTCAAATTCGGTCATTAATACGTTTATTACGATGGCGGAGAATCGTATTCTCCGAGATATCGACCTAGACGTGTTTAAAAAAGAATCTACCGCTTCGGTAACGGCGGGGAATAAGTTCTTGACAGCCCCTAGCGATATTTTGACGCATCGCTACATGATGCTCACGTCGGCTGGTGGAGAGCAGATTTTTTTAGAGTTCCGTGACACGTCGTTTATGAAAGAATACTGGCCTGATGGAACCGAAACAGGTGTCCCAAAGTACTATTCCGTATGGGACCAGAATACGTTTTATCTGGCCCCAACGCCGAATGCCAGTTTTACGGTAGAACTTGGGTATATTTACCGTCCGACACAGCTCTCGGCAACAAATCCTACGACTTGGGTAAGTTTAAATGCTCCCGAGGCGCTTCTTTACGCTTGTTTGATTCAGGCTTATAGTTACACTAAGGGGCCTGGGGACATGCTTCAATACTTTGACAACAGCTACAAACAGGCTGTTCAAGGTCTGGGCATTGAACAACAGGGTCGCCGCCGCCGTGATGAATATCGTGACGGTATGGCGCGTATCAAGATCAAATCGGAGAGTCCTGGGCCATGATTTCTGCTTCTGGTGGTGCGTTACTGGGTGAGATCAAGGCCATGGGGGTATCTGGCCGTGGATTCACGCCGGAAGAACTGGCCGAAAACGCTCTGGATCGCATTATTTCTATCAGTGCCTCGGCTGATCCGGTAATCCGGCAGCAGGCTGAGGCCTTTCGTAATCACATTCGTGCCGTGTTGGTGAGTTATGGCAGACAGTGCGTCAAATCAAACCACACAACGATTGCTAACCGCCTTCGCGATGCGGGGCATCCTGAATTAACTCAACTTTTGGAGAAATAAAATGGCTGGATTTACTACAGCAATGCCCACCTCTTTCAAGGTAGAAGTCCTGAAAGCTGTGCATAACTTTTCAAACCCGGGCGGCAACACTTTTAAGCTTGCTTTGGCTAAGGCAACGGCTTCTGTTGTTGGCACATATGGCGCTGCAACAACAAATTACAGTGACCTGACAGGCAATTCCGACGAGCTGCCTAACGCAACCGGATACACGACCGGCGGTAATACGCTGACCTCGGTCACCCCTGTTGCTGATGGCACGACTGCCGTTTGCGACTTTGACAACACGACTTGGTCTTCGGCTACGTTTACGACTTCTGGCGGGATCATTTACAACTCGTCAGCCTCGAACGCAGCTTGTGCGGTTCTGAGCTTTGGTGGTGACCAGCAGGTATCTTCTGGTGACTTCCAGATCCAGTTCCCGGCAGCAGCTGCAGCAACCGCCATCATTCGGATTGCTTAAGGTCGGAATGTGTCGGCAACTACGTGGAACCAAGGCTGGGGAGACGGTGCGTGGGGGTATAACGCATGGAGCGGTATATCCCCGGCCTATGAGCTAGACGGAGTTGCTGGTAACGGTGCCGTGGGCACCGTTACTTTTACAGTAAGTGAAACAATCGTTCTCACGGGCGTAGAGGGAACGGGAGCAGTAGGGGACGTAGCGTTCCAGATCAGCGGCAATTTTGCCGCCACTGGAGTGGCTGGAACCGGTGCAGTAGGGACAGTTATTGGCGTTGTGGCCGTAACCGTCACGGGAGTAGTCGGCACTGGGGCAGTAAATGACGCCAATTTTGCCGTAACTTTTGAACCAACTGGCGTTCAAGGTGTAAATGAAATTGGTGGGTTTATTGTCCAGGTTGATGACATTGTTGTCCCGGACGCTTTGCCGATTGTTGGAACCGGTGCTGTTGGTGATGTAGTTATCAGCGTTGGCTTGATTTACGAGCCTGCTGGGGTTGAAGGCACTGGCGCAGTTGGAAATGCCATACCGACGGTGATTTATGGAGTCACCGGGGTAGAAGGCACTGGGGCGGTTGGAGATGTAGCGTTTGAGGTAGATGACGCTGTTACACCGGTCGGAGTATCTGGAAGCGGTGCAGTTGGGACGGTAACTTTTGTTTACGACGGTGGCGTTACCGTAACCGGCGTAGAAGGAACCGGCGCAGTAACTAGCGACCCTGTGTTTGCTGTGGTCAAACGGGTAGTTGGAGTAAGCGGCACGGGACAGATTGGAACAGTAGGGTTCGACATCGATGATGCAGTAATTCCGACAGGAGTTGCTGGAACTGGAGCGGTAGGAACGGTAATATTAGGTGGGTGGACCCAGGTTAATGATTCCCAGACAGCCGTCTGGGTAGAAGTTGAAGTAGCAGCGTAAAGGAAAAGATTATGGCAACCGCATATACCTCTCTACTAGGGTTCGCCCTGCCAGTAACTGGCGAGTTGGCCGGTACTTGGGGAGATACAGTCAACAACAGCATCACACAGCTAGTCGAAGATTCGGTGGCTGGAACTGCTACTGCCAGCGTTACGTCTGGTGATTGGACCTTAACGACCACCGGTTCAGGAGCTGCAAATCAAGCTCGATGCGCAATCATCCGACCCACTGGGACGCCCGGAACAACACGAAATGTGATTGCGCCCAGCTCTAGCAAAGCTTATATCGTCGATAACCAGTCTAACGCAGCCATCGTTTTTAAAGGCGCGGCAACTACTGGTGTTACGGTAGCGGCTGGCAAGCAAGCGCTCGTAGCGTGGAATGGATCTGACTTTGTTCAGGTTGGAGCTTCAGCAGGTGGATCAAATACCCAAGTTCAATACAACAGTAGCGGCAGTCTTGCTGGTTCTGCAAACCTAACCTTTGATGGGTCAAACCTTCAAATTGGTTCGCAGGGAGATCTTCGTTTGGCAGATTCAGATTCGTCAAACTATGTGGCTCTTCAGTCTCCTGCAACACTTTCCGGAAACTACACGCTTACCCTCCCAACAACGGACGGTGATGCTAATCAAGTTTTGACCACAGATGGTTCTGGGGTTCTTTCTTGGACAACTCCTTCTGGTGGAGTAACAACCTTTTCTGCCGGAACTACAGGGTTTACACCTAGCACCGCAACCAGCGGAGCAATTACTCTTGCAGGAACCTTGGCGGTAGCTAACGGTGGTACGGGACAGACTTCGTATACCAACGGTCAATTACTGATTGGTAATACAACGGGCAATACCTTAACTAAGGCAACATTGACGGCTGGAGCTGGTATATCAATCAGTAATGGCGCAGGCTCAATCACAATTTCTTCAAGCGCAGGAACATCAGCAATTGGTTCTGCAATTTATCTAGGTACTAACTTCGGAGGATTTTAATCATGGCAGTTACCGCAACCCCAATTTTTTGTCAGACGCCTAATGTCGGTGCGCTTAACGCCATCGTCAGCACGGCTATGACCAACACCAAGGCTTTTGACGGCACAGAAACCGCTGGTACAGCTTTGGCTCTAGTTTTCACCGCAGGATCAGATGGTTCTCGTATTGATCAAATTACCTGTCGTTTTGCATCCACAAACGGTGCGACAGCCTCTGGTACGTCATCCGCAACTGTAGTTCGCTTCTGGATGAACAACGGATCAGCAAACACGACTGCTGGTAACAACATTTTTTTGGGCGAAGTTGCTATGCCTGCAACGGCAGTTACCGCCCTTGGTACATCAGCTCTGACCGTGTATCAACTTACACTTCCATCTGGTGGCTTAAATATTCCTGCTTCCTATCGTATTTACGCTGGTTTAACCGTAGCTGCTGGCGGTACTAACATTGCAATCGCTCTGAACGCATTAGGCGGAAACTACTAATATGTCCTTATCCAATCAACCGAAAGCATTTGACTATCAGGCAGCCGGACCCGGTCCGGTTGTTCAGGTATTTACGGCATCCGGTGTTTGGAAAAAACCTCCCGGTGTAAATATCGTTCGTATTTGCGCTTGGGGTGGTGGCGGAGGTGGTGGTGGCGGTATACGTAATACAGGAGCAAGTGCATCCGCAGGGGGTTCCGGTGGCGGGGGTGGCGCTAAAGTTAGCATGACGTTACCGGCATCAATTCTTCCGTGTAATGTGCTTGTTACGGTTGGTACCGGTGGTTCTGGCGGCGCTGGAGTTACTACATCTGTATGTGGAAATGATGGCGGCGGCGGGGGTACATCTTCTTTTGGGTGTTATGTAGCCGCTTATGGTGGGGGTCGTGGGTATAAAGGAACTTCTAGCACCTCGTCTAACTCTGGTGGCGGGGGTGGTGGTACTGCCGGGCAAGGTAACGCAGGTGGTACATCAACCTCAAGAGGTGGAATTCCTAGTAGTTTAAATTATTGGGGTTCGGCTACTAACGATAACAATAGAAATAATATAAATGGTGGCGGTGCCGGAGGGTCTGATATTGGTAGCGGTGGTAATGCCGAATGGGGCGGCGGAGCTGGTGGTGGCGTAGAAAGTGGTAAGTGTGCTTATGGTGGTGGAAGCTCAATTTACGGCGGTGCTGGTGGCGGTGCTGGAGCTGGGCTAAACTCAAGCACTACTTGGTATACCGGAGGCACTGGCGGAGCAACAAATTCTTACACGGCTGGAGCAACAGGAAGCTTCCCGGTGACCGCAGGAAGATCAGGTGTGGACGGAGTTCAATCGGTAGTCACACTAAGTGGCAGTGGTGGCGGCGGTGGTAACGGAAACTATGGGGCCAATGCAGTTGGTGGAAACGGCGGGGCCGGTGGCCTGTACGGCGGTGGTGGCGGCGGTGGCGGTTCTGTGCGAGACACATCTAGCGGCGGTCGAGGTGGTAACGGCGGTCAAGGCGGTCAAGGTGCCGTTATTGTGACGTCTTGGTAAGGAATAGAGATGACGCAATCATTTCAAAAAACAGCATTTAATTACCAAACAATTGGACCAAAAGGAATAGTTCAAGACTTTACTTCGTCTGGAACTTGGGTAAAACCAAACAATGTGACATTTGTTCAGGTGTGTGTTTGGGGCGGTGGCGGAGGCGGTGGTAGAGGAGGCACAGGTCAAGGTGGAGGCGGCGGGGCAAGAAGATCAAATGTGTTCTACGCTCAATATTTGCCATCTACAGTTCAAGTTACGATTGGTGCTGGTGGAACAGGAGCGACATCTGGAGTATGTGCAACCTCTGGCGGAACCTCTTCATTTGGATCGTATTTAAATGCTTACGGTGGTGGCGCAGGTAGGGGTTGGCCTAAAAGTGCCGGTGGCGGTGGCGGCTCTATGGGAGCTGGGGCTGTTGGTAACTGTTTAGGAGCGGCTGGTGGAAGCCCTACAAACATATATTACGGGTCTTCAACAAGTTGCCAAAACGTAAACTTTAGTACCGGTGGTGGTGGTATATACGACGAAGGTGGCAACTTTGTAATTGGTGGCGCATCAGCTTGGGGTGGTGGTTCTGGCGGAAGCGGGTATGGTAGCGTTGCTCAATCCTCAAAAGGCGGTCCGTCATTGTTTGGCCCCGGAGGTGGTGGTTCTGGCGCTGGATTTCTTTATTGTTGTTTTTGCTGTGTTTGCAGTTCAACCGGAGCGGTTGGAGGAGAAGGCGGGCGCACGAATAGCGGTTATGGAAGCACAGGATCTGGAGGTGCTGGCGGTTCAAGCGGTGGCAAATTTGGCGCTGGAGGCGCTGGCGGGACCGGCTCACAAGATTTAAATGGAAGCGGCGCTGGCGGCGGCGGAGGTGGTAGTGGCCGAACAGTAGGCGGCGCTGGAGGAAATGGTGGTTTGTACGGCGGTGGTGGAGGTGGCGGGGGAGGTATCTGGGGTGGTAGTGGAAGCCCATGTTCTGGAAACGGCGGCGCTGGCGGTCAAGGCGGCGTAAGAATTTTTGCTTGGTAAGGAGAAAATATGCCTAATTATGCAGTTGTTGATGAAAATAACATTGTAAAAAATGTCATCGTATGGGATGAGGCATCTGCTTGGACCCCTCCCGAAGGTCATTTTATTGTTAAAGTTTTAGACGAAGTGAGATGTGATATTGGTTGGATTCATAATGAAGGGCAATTTGCTGCTCCTACAGAACCAGAAGCACCCGCTGAACCAACTACTGATGTAACACCCACTCCGTAATGGGGTAGAAAATGCCACAAACCAATCAACAATCGTCCTTTAATCTTCAGACCACTGAACGATCCTCTCGCGTTCAGATTTTTACTTCGTCTGGAACTTGGATAAAACCCGCCAATACTACATTTGTTCAAGTTTGCATGTGGGGTGGCGGTGGTGGCGGTGGTGGTGGGTCTAGCGCAAGTCCTTGCGATCCATGTGGAACATCATTAATGGGTGGCGGCGGTGGTGGTGGTTCAGCACGGGTATCAATGCTGTTTACTGCAAAATGCATAATTTGTCGGGTTTCAATAGTTGTTGGTGCCGGTGGATCAGGAGGAGCAGGTAGCGGTATAGGAGCTGGTGGGCAAGGTGGCCAAGGCGGTTATTCTGCTTTTGGAAGTTATTTTCGAATTTGCGGAGGTTCTGGTGGCACCGCTTCTAATTGCAACCAAACAAATGGTGGCGCCGGTGGTAGCGGCGGTCAGGGATCGCTGAATAGTCGATACCTTGGTGGTTCCACAGAACAAAATGCAAACGGTTTTTCAGGTGGTGGCGGTAATTCAGCAGCTGTAGGAGGGAACGCCGAATGGGGTGGTGGCGCTGGTGGTGGAGGTCAGTCTGCTGCTGTTGGAGCTGCTGGTGGTGGTTCTATATTTGGTGCTGCTGGTGGTGGAGGTGGGGGTAGCACGGGTGGTGCAGGTGGTGGAAAAGGTTATGCTACTGGCGGCGGTGCTTCATCTGGACAAAATGGAACGCAAAGTATAAATCTTAGTGGTACCGGCGGCGGCGGAAATGGTGGCGCTGGAGGTATTTATGGCGGTGGTGGCGGCGGAGGCCGTCAAGGCTCATTTGCTGGTGGTCAAGGAGGCCAAGGAGCAGTAATCGTTTATTCGTGGTAATAATTGAGGAGAGTTTATGTGCGCTTCAAACAAAGTAGAAGAAGAAAAGCCAGAGTTAGTATCAGCTAATATTTATTTCCCAACTTTTATTTACTCAATTGAAAAACCTGATTTTTTAGAGCCAGTAAAAAAAGTTGCAGAAGAAGCGCTTGTAGAAGTTAGAAAACAAAAAGACCTTAACGAGATTTATCCTGTTTATATGACAGGAAATTTATACGACAAGCCAGACATCATCCCATTTCAGTATTACGTTGGCGGCACAGCGTACAACCTGTTAGTTGAGCAAGGATACAACCTAGAAGGATTTGAGACTTACTTCTCTGAGATGTGGTGCCAAGAGCATTTTAGACATTCGGCTATGGAGCAGCATATTCACGGCGCTGGCTCTCAGATTGTTGGGTTCTATTTCCTTGATGCCCCAGAGAAGTGTTCAAATGTTATTTTCCATGATCCGCGCCCCGGAAAGACTCAAGTCAATTGGATGGAAAAAGATGTAACGCAAGCTACCGCAGCAAGCAATTCTATTCACTTTACTCCAAAGCCCGGTTTGCTTATGTTTACAAACGCTTGGCTTCCGCACTCGTTCTCACGACATGAGTCAGAAGAACCTATTCGGTTTATTCATTTCAATGTCGGGCTTCGCCCTGAGTTCAAGATGTCTCCCGCTCCAGCAGCGGAGATTATATGAACAAGTACAGCATCCGATTCAATAAGACACGAGGCCAGCCCGGACGGGGGTCAATAGACCACGTCTGGCGGGTATTTGAGAACGGCAAGGAATACCTGTTTAAGAACCTAGACATCACGGTCCCCGTCAAAAGCGAGAAGGACGAGAACGGGGTGGACTACAACATTTGCTGTGAAGGGTACTTGCAGATAGATCGAGAGACTTCAACAGCGTTTATTTCTGGTGTTAAACACGACATAGAAATGAATTCAGAACCTCAAGAAGACGAAGTGACATGTTAGAAACTCTGCTTGGCGGTGTGTTTGGCGGCATACTCCGGCTAGCCCCGGAGGTGTTTAAGCTGTTTGATCGAGCAAATGAGCGCAAGCATGAACTGGCTATGGTTCAGGCCGAGATGGAATTTGCCAAAATTCGTGGCGAGATTGCAATGCGCCAAGTAGAAGCTGCCATGACAATGGCCGAGATGGACACGATGGCAGAGGCGTTTAAGGAACAGTCTGCTACAGCCAAAGCTGCCGGTAAAGCAGTAGCTGCGATATCTGCTTTGGTTCGCCCTATGATTACCTATGCTTTTGTAGGCACATACTTTGCAGTCAAGTTAGCGTCTTACTTGATTGCCTTGGAGCAAAACGGTGACTGGCGGGACGTCATAGTCAAGCTGTGGACTCAAGACGATGTCACGATCATGTTTATGATCATTTCGTTCTGGTTTGTTGGACGGGTCTATGACCGGGCCAATCGGTGAGGCTATTGTTGTGGCCGCTGACCTGTGCAGACATTTTGAGGGTTTTAGTAGCAAGCCTTACATCTGCCCGGCTGGGTACCCAACGCAGGGTTTTGGAACGGTTTACAAACCTGACGGAACCACGGTCAAAATGACGGACCCACCGATCTCGAAAGAGACGGCAGAGGAATGGTTGCTCCACGAGCTGCGCCACAACTACATGGCAGGGGTGCTTAAGGCATCCCCAAAGTTGATTGTGGAGCCTATGGCTCTTGCCGCCATGACTGATTTTGCCTATAACTTTGGCGTCCCCCGCTATCGCGCATCGACTTTGCGGCGTAAAATAAACGACCAGGATTGGGACGAGGCAAAGGCACAGCTAATGCGCTGGGTAAATGCAACAGTTAAAGGCGTGTTTGGCCCAATGCCAGGATTGGTGCGCCGCCGCAAAGCTGAAGCGGCTTTACTTTAGGATAGGTCATGAAGGTCAAAAAAGACGCCATCGGGCAGGAGATGAAAAAGGCCTACGCCAAAGGCGGCATGGCTAATTCTTGCCCTGTAGCTACATTGGATATACACGTCAATCTCAAGAACCGCAATCATGCGATTGAGGATTATGGCTATGGCCCTCTAAATCCTAATGAGCCGTCCAAGGACTTCTGGGATAAAAAAGCCAAGATGTGGATGATCTCTGTGGATGAGGCAAAAACTGCCCGTTGCGGAAATTGCGCAGCCTTTATCAAAACGCCTGAGATGCTTGCCTGCATTGCCAAGGGCATGGAAGCTGGCGATGAGCCGCACATGGATTCGTCTGACGAGGTTATCAAATCTGCTAACTTAGGTTATTGCGAATTATTCCACTTTAAATGCGCTGGCGATCGGACGTGTGACGCATGGCTGGTTGGGGGTCCGATTAAATGAGCTATTTCCGGTTGGCGCTAAAGCCAGGAATCGACAAGCAGAACACCGAATACGGCGCTGAAGGCGGCTGGATCGACGGTGACTACATCCGTTTCCGGTATGGCCTGCCAGAAAAACTTGGCGGTTGGACTCCATTTGCGCAGTTACAGAGCTACCTTGTTGGCCAGACCAGCGACGTCTTTACCTATAATGATCTTGGCGGCGTTGCCCATGTAATCGTAGGAACCAACCGCAAGGTTTATCACTTCTCTGGTGGATCTTGGAACGACATCACACCCATTAGACGTACGACGGATCCGGGCGACGTAACGTTTGCCGCGACCGACGGATCAGACATTATCACCGTGACGGACAACGTAAACGGGTCTATTAAGGGCGATTTTGTTACCTTTTCCGGTGCCGTGAGCCTTGGTGGAAACATCACGGCAGACGTACTCAATCAAGAATATGAAATCCAACAGATTCTGTCTGGCAATACCTACACAATTAAAACCCCTGTAGCGGCTAACGCATCAGACAGTGGTGATGGTGGCGCTGCGGTCGTAGGCGCGTATCAAATTAACGTCGGTAGCGACATCAGTTATTTTGACTTTGGCTGGGGCGTCGGCACCTGGGGCGCAGAGACCTGGGGAACGCCTCGCTCTGCCGGTGTGGGAGTTTCGTTGTACTCTCGCGTTTGGCAGTTTGATTCCTATGGCGAAGACGTCGTCTGTCAGTTGGTAGACGGTGGAATCTATCTTTATGACACTAGCGCCGGGGGCCGTGCAACGGTAATCGCAGGCGCGCCAACCAAGAGTAAGTACGCGCTTGTTTCTACGCCGGATCGGCATTTGGTTTGCTTTGGAACAGAAACGACTATTGGCACTCCTTCGACACAGGACCCAATGTTTGTTCGGTTCTCAAACCAAGAAGACATCAATACATTTATTGAGTCTGCGACCAATACAGCAGGCGGCCAGCGCCTAACGGACGGAAGTCAGATTGTCTCGGCCATTCGTTCTCGTGGTCAGATCCTAATCTTCACAGACACATCGCTGCACGGCCAGCAGTATGTAGGACCTCCATATACTTTTGGCTTCCAACAGCTTGGCGCTAACTGCGGATGTATTGGCCCCCATGCTGCGGCAGACGTCAATGGTCTTGCGTTTTGGATGGGAACCGAGGCGTTCTACATGTTTGACGGTACGGTCAAGAAGATGGCTTGTACTGTGCAGGACTATGTCTTTAAGGACATCAACCTTGTCCAAGGGCAAAAAGTTCACATTGGTGTGAACTCACAATTTAACGAAGTGACCTGGTGGTATTGCTCGTTTACCAGCGATTACATTGACCGGTTCGTTTCCTATAACTATCTGGAAAATGTCTGGTCAACAGGATCGATGCCGCGTACAGCGTGGTCGGATATCGGTACATACGACAAACCGTTGGCTGCTCAATATTTAATAGACAGTAATGTCGCATCGGTGACCACGATCCAAGGATTGACCGCAGGTCGCTCGCTTATCTTCAATCAGGAGGACGGCGTTAATGCGAATGGTTCTCCCATTTTTGCGTATATTAAGTCCGGTTATTTTGACATTGGTGACGGCGACAATATGCTTTATATGCGTCGCTTTATCCCTGATTTCAAAAATCAAGTTGGCAATCTCACCGTTAGGCTCCTCCTACGGCCATACCCCCAGGCGACCGCCTCTCCGAGTTCGCTCGACCCGTATATCATTACGCCGACTACCCAAAAGGTGGATACACGGGCAAGAGGACGACAGATAAGTCTGAGCATTGAAAGCGATGCGATAGACACGAACTGGCGATTTGGTACGCTGCGCGTCGATATTCAGCCTGACGGATTGCGCTGATGGCAAAGATATTCAACGTCCGACTGCCAGACGCTGGTGCGCAATACAGCCCACAGCAGTTTGACCAGCTCGTTCGTTCGCTGGAACAGATTGTTCTTGCCTTAAACACGACATACGGTTCTGTAACTGATCAAAACCAAGCTGCTGCAGCAGCATGGTTTGGTTCTGGCGGGGGTGGAGCAGGCGGCGGTTTTGCGGGAGGAATCCGTGGCTTTCAGCTCTCTAACGGCATTTTATTGCCGCATGCAATGCTGATTTCCGATGAGGATCAAACTAATGCGAGCGTTACTGGCGAAAATCTTTTGACGTATAACACGGTGGCACTGACGAATGGAATCCGTGTTGTTGATAACTCAAAGATTTATGTGCCGTGCGCGGGTCAATATTTAGTGACGTTTACTCTGCAGGTTTCTAACCGCGGTAACGCTGCGCAGGTTTTTGAAGTGTGGGCCAAGGACACCGGAACAAACTACCCATTGAGTAATACCCGGTTTGACGTTCCAGCGCGAAAAAGCGCAAGTATTTGGTCGCACATTGTTCCTGCAGTCACAGGGATTTTTACTGTTACTGATCCAATAAATAATTACCTAGAGATCGCCTGGTGGTCCGATAGTCTTGATGTGTTCTTAGAACATTACCCCGTTGGAACCTCTCCAACACGTCCCGCAATTCCTTCTGTCATTTTGACAATCAATTTCATATCGGCAAACTGACATGGCAAACAAATATCTACGCAAATACTTAATACCATCAGCAACTACTGAAACAACCTTGTACACGGTTCCCGCTGCGAATTCAGCGGTTGTGTCATCGCTACGGGTTACGAACGCTAATGCCAGTAACGCCACGATCACGGTTTCGGTATTTCCTCTCGGCGGGGCAACTGAATACTTTGTATTAAAAGGCTACAGCCTTCCGACAAATGCCACGATGGACACCTTTTCTGGCGTTCCCCTTGTTCTTGAGGCTACGGACGTCTTAAAAGTCGAGTCTTCGGTGGCAACCGTGACGTTTTATTTGTCCTATCTAGAGATGGACAGAAACTAATGCTATACGTCATAATATCAGCCAAATCCGCGTCCTTTCCCGGCGCGCAGCCCCATGCGGCTATTGGCAAAAACTGGAAAGGATGATCATGGAAGATCAAGGAATCATGGCCTTGCCCCAGGGGCAGGCGATGCAAGGGCAGCAGGCTGGGATGCCCCAAGTAAACCCAGAAGCAGAAGCGGCTTTTGAAGAAGCCAGGACCCAGGTCAACCCGGTCGAGTTCAACGAAGAACTTTTGAACCAGGCGGAAAAGGCCGACCCCGAGACGGTGGCGGAGTTCCGCAATCTGTTGGCGTCCATTAATCTGCCCCCCGAGATGATCGATGCCCTTGGTCAGATGGTCGATACCATCCTGGCCGAGCCAGAGAAATACGAAGAAATTCGGTCCCGGTTTATTGCCGAGGGCGTTCCCCCTGACTTCCTGCCCGAGCAGTTTGACGCTGCCTTCTTCGGTGCGTTGAACATGGCCCTTGATCAGTTGAGCGCGAATGCAGCTCCTGAGCCAATGGCTTTTGCTTATGGCGGCGCGGTCAAAAAGACCCCTGTTGCTTCTGGCATTGCCAAGCTTGGCCGTAATGGGGACACACAACTTGCCCACATTACGATGTCCGAAGCTCGCATGCTTCGTCGTGCTGGTGGTTCTGGAACCATCAACCCCAGCACTGGTTTGCCTGAATACTTCATCAGCAAAGTCTTTAAGTCTGTTGGCAATGCATTGAAGAAGGTTGGAAGCGCTGTCTCCAAGGCAGTTAAAGGCGTGGTCAACGGTGTCAAGAAGTTTGCAAAGAGTTCTGTTGGCCGGATCGTTACGACGATTGCATTAGGGTTTTTCCTAGGTCCTGCAGCGGCAAGCCTTCTTGGTGTTGGTGCTGGTTCTGTTGTCGGAACAGCCATCAGCGGCTTTGTTGGTGGCTTTGGTTCAAGCCTTTTAGCTGGCGATAACGTCAAGACGGCGCTTCGCAATGGTGCCATCGGCGGTATTACCGCAGGTGCCATGTCTGGCGTTACTGGCTCTTCCTTCTACAGCCCCTCTACACAGACAGCAGGTGAGGCACTTTCCGGTCAGTGGAACAAGTTCACTGAAGGTATTGCCTCGCTTGGTAAGCCCACTGAGGCTGCACCCACAAGCGATTTAGCTGCCAAGGCCCAAGAGACAGCAATGCCTAAGCCGATTGAGCCGCCTGCTCCAGGTGAGTTTACGGCGTCTGCTGGTCAGCCTGGTGTTGATATGGCCCGGGCAAACCTCGCTGGTACTGCTACAGATGTAACGGGTGGCGTCACAGGGCAACTACAGCCTGGTGCATTGCAACAGACCCCGGCAGATTTCATGCGGTCTATTGAGCCGCGTGTCATGGGGCAGCAGTTGCCTGCTGGACAGTCCATGGTTTCCGGAGCAGGAATGCCTACTGGTGTTACACCGCCCCCGGCCCAACCAGGCTTTTTAGATCAGCTGGCTAACCAAGATTACACCGGCGCGGCAAAAACTGGCTGGCAAAACATCAAGGATTTTTACAATCCGCAACCCGATGCAGCAGTGTACGACAGGGTTTACGGCGAAACTTTGGCGAAACTTGAAGCTACTCGTCCCGGTATGTCGGCGGCTTCTCGTGAAGTACTGGCAAATCAGGCGGCAGAAAAGGCTGCAGCACCATTCCTTGGAACGACTGGTCGTGTTGTTGGCACCGGGATCCTTGGTCTGGCAGCAACGGGTGGATTTAAGCAAGAGCCTGCCGCTCCGCTGAACATCCTTCCCAAAGAAACTGGGGAAGATCTCCTGCGTAAAGAGCCGGAGAAATACGGGGTTACTCCTGGTGGCGCGCAACTTTTCTACGGTGGCTACGGTGGTCGCAAATTTGCTAACGGGGGTATCGCTGCCGTGGCTCCTTCCCGTTTTAATATGGGCGGGTTTGCCGGGTACAAGAAAGGCGGCATCATGTCGCAAAACTTCCCGCGCAAGACTGGAGCAATCAATGGCCCCGGAACAGGGACCTCGGACTCTATCCCGGCAATGCTGTCGGATGGAGAATTTGTGTTTACCGCAAAGGCAGTTCGCGGTGCGGGTAAGGGATCACGCAGAGAAGGGGCAAAGCGTATGTACGCAATGATGAAGGCCCTTGAAAGGAAAGCATAATGGCCGTCGAAACCACCGAACAGATAGTCCGCGAAGCGCCAAATATTGAGGCCTATAAGCTAGGCCTCCTAGAAGCTGCGCGGCAACAAATCGCCAAACCTCTTGCCGTTCCCGCTTATCAAGTAGCGGGGATGACCCCTGAGCAGACTACCGCTGCTCAGTTGGCCGTTAAGGGGATCGGTGCTTACGCTCCGTTTATGAGTCAAGCCAACCAGGCTATCACGGGCGGTATTGGCGCACTCGGTTACGGCACACAGATGGCGGCACAACTGCCTCAGTATGCTCAGGCTGCCGGATCCGGAATGGCAGCACTTCCCCAAGCCCAGCAAATGCTGACGGCAGGTGCAATGGGTGCCGCTGGCGGTGCGCAGACGTACAATCCGTTCTCTGCCCAAAACTTTATGAACCCGTATCAGCAAAACGTGACGCAAGAAGCGTTGCGTGAGATGCGCCGTCAGGCAGATATTGCCTCTCAAGGCCAAGCTGCTCAGGCTGTCCGTGCTGGCGCTTTTGGCGGGACTCGTGAGGGTGTTCAGCGTGCAGAGATGGAGCGTAACGTTCAGGACATCATGAGCCAGCGTATTGCTCAGGACCTTGCACAGAACTACGCTCAGGCGCAGCAAGCAGGTATGCAAAGCTTTGAAGCACAACAGCAGCGTCAGCTGCAAGGGGCCGGGATCCTCGGATCATTGGCCGGTCAGCAGGGTCAGTTTAGTCTGCTCCCCGCCCAGATTGCATCGCAGCAAGCAAACATTATGGGTCAGGGTGCGCAGCTTTATGGTCAGCTTGGTACTGGCCTTGGCCAACTCGGCACACAGCAAGGCGCTCTCGGCGAAGCCGCAACTCGTCTGGGCCAGGCCGATGTGGCACAGCTCTTCAATCTTGGTGAGCAACAGCGTCAGATTCAACAGCAGGGTCTGGAAGCACAACGTGCGACCGCGCTTCAGATGGCAATGACCCCGTACCAGCAGCTTGGCTTCTTGTCTGACATCTATAAGGGTGCGCCAAGTACGCAAATGTCGCTCACCGGAACTTCTGCTCCGACCACTAGCCCGCTCCTGCAGGCTGCAGGTCTTGGCATTTCTGGATTGGCTGCTGCCTCTGGCGCGCAAAAAGCTGGATTATTCTAGGATTGATATATGAAAAAGTCCGTTCTTGAGAGATCGTTGTTTGCGGCGAGTGCGCCCAAGTCTGAATCTCGTGGGATTTTGTCTGGGATTGCAGACGAAGTTGAGATGGAAGAGGAACGTGACGAATACGAAGATCGTACGCCTGATAACTTAGAGATCATTGCCAACAACCTTCGTGGCGACATCCGCTCGATGGATGAGCGTTACATGGAGCTTGCCCAGATGGTGGGTGAAGCTGCATTTGAGACACCAGAAGAAGTGGTTGCCTTGATGCAATCTCAGTTGGCACAACAGCAACAGCCCCCGATGCCCGCTCCACCGGCCCCGGCACAGCAAGGTATTGCTGGTCTACCGGGTGCAAGTGCGCCACCTCCGGGCGGCATCATGGCCGGAATCGCCGGATCCCAACCCTCCCCTCCTCAAGGTCCTCCAGGGGTCCCGATGCCTCCACAGGGCGGTATGCCGCAAGGTATGCCTGCCCCTGTCGGTATGGCTGAAGGTGGTTTGGTCTACCGTTCAAACGGAAGCGGTCCTAACGCAGAGACGGGGCGTCGTACATTAGGCTTCATGAAGTATTTGGATCCAGGCACTATCCCCGATCCACGGAGCATGCCTCCTCGTTCGGTGCCGATTCCTCGAGTTCAACTGCAGCAGACTGGCCCTATGACGGGGTTCCTCAGTTCTGAGGGCGCTCAGTATTTGCAAGGTGGTGCAGGAAGAGCTGGAACGTTGCCATCGAGAATTCCTCCGGCATTGCGCGCAAGCACTGCTCTTTCCCAGTTACCGCAGACCATAGTTCCGTTTACTCGTGAGCTTGGCCGTACCATGATGAGTACCCCCGGTGGTCGTGTTGCCACCGGTATTGGTGCCGCAGCTGCTATGGCTTACCCCTTCTTAGGGGGTGGCGGCAGTGAAGGTGGGGGCGAAGGCGGCCCAGAATATTCTGAAGTTCCCGGTGTAGACGCAGAAGGACGTTATCGTCCTCAACTTCGTACCTTGGAGAACATGCCGGGGACCCCGGAACAGCGTAAGGCTGTTAGGGAGACTGGTCTTATGGGTCCTGAATATTATGCCCCTCGTCTTGGCTATGCTGAAGAGGCTATCGAAGGAGCTACTCCCGGCGCGATGATGCCGATCGAAGGACCGCCTGAGCCTCCTGTCGTACGTAGGGAATTCCCTAGTGTTAAAGCTGAACCGCCTGCTCCTAAGACTGAGCGCGATATCTATCGTGATCGAGTCAAGGAGAAGATGGACATTTACGCCGAGTTCCTTGGCTCTGATCCTGAGATGCGCAAAGCGCAGGCTCTGTTCATGCTGGCCGAAGCAGCACTTAATGTAGCTGGTGCAACAGGCCGAAGCACGGCAGAGCGTTTGTCCAAAGGCCTTAAAGGTCTGCCTGCTGGCATGGCCGCTCTTGGCGCAGAAGCTGAGAAAGAGCGTCGTGCAATTGCTTCCGCTGCGATCACGTCTGTTGAGCAAGATATGTCTGAAGAGCGCAAGATTGCTGGTGCAATTGCTCGTGAGATGGCTAAGAAGGGAACGAATATTCCTCCGAAGGTCGCATCGATATTCTCGTCCCTCAAAGCGCGCTTCCCAAATGAAGATCCTCAGAAACTTCTGCAGGAATCCTTTGACATTGACAACGGCACCTTGACCCGTAGCGATAAGACCGGGGAAACGTTAGATACGACAACAGGCCAGGTTTATCGCAGCCCGTACAAACCGTTGAACCAAAACTCTGTTGGCTACCTCGATCCGAACATGCCGTATGTCCGCACGACCAACGAAACATTGGCACCGGCTACTCCAGGCGAGCGTGAGAATCTTCTCAAGCGTCGTGGGGAATTGCAGGAACGTATCGAAGGCAGCAACCAGATGATCTCCATGATCTATGGCGATACGATCGGTTTCCTGCCGACCATTCAAAGTGGTGTGTCAAAGCTTACTTTGGCTACCGTGGGTGATGTCGGTCTTGGTCTGACAGACGTTCAGAAGAATGCTATCCGAGACAATCTGCGCCTTAACCGCGAAGAACTCATTAAGACGAACCTGCGTAATGCTGGCCGCCCTGCTGTTTACGACCAGCAAAAGATGGAACAGCTTATTCGCGACCCGAACGCTCTGTTCCAATCGCAAGAGCTTCTCTTGTCCAACGTCGCTAACCTGCAGCGCGAAGACATCAACGAATTGGCTCGTATTGACTCCCAGCTCTTTGGCGCTCCGCTTAAGCAACTCGAGCGTGTGCCTATCGGAAGCAAGACCGATCCGATTGCTATTGGGCCGAACGCCATGTCTCTTTTGGACCAGGTGTTTACTAACCGTCCGAACGCAGCGATTTGGACAATGCGTCCTGATGGAAAGACCGTTAGAATTACCGGCAAAGAGTATTTCGCTCAAAGGCAGGCGCAATGATCTACACATACCCAGACGGAGTTCAGGTAGACCTGACTACGGGTCAGGTCGTCGGCCAAGAGGCCGCAAAGACTGTTACACCGGCAGAAGCCAGACGGCCAGAAACGGTAGACATTCAACCAACCTCCGTTGGGCAGGGCGCAATCGATGCGCTCAAACAGCTTTCCTTTGGATTTAATTCAGCGCTTTTTGCTCTTCCTGATACGGTTATTAAGCAGGTCGGTAAGGCTGCTGGTGTCAACGACGAAGAGATTCCCACCTTTGTCAGCTTCTTCAATCGTGGTCAGACGGCCCCGAAGAATGCTGTCGAGCGCTTTGCAAACGCAATCGGTCAAGGTGCCGGTGGAACACTTCCTGTAACCGGCATCCTCGGTGCAGTGGCCAAGACTCGTGCCTTGGCTGGCCCTCTTGCCCCAGGATCGGGGATCACGAAACAACTTGCCAAAGATACGCTGGACTTCATTCGAGCCAATCCCGTTCAAGCGGTTGCCCTTGACCTTGGATTTGGTGGCGCATACGGTGCGATCGAACAAGGCGTTGAGGAAGTTACCGAACCGGGAACTACCCGAGATGTTCTGAAAGCTACCGTTCCTCTCGCCGCTGTCGTAGCTATCCCGGCTACAGGCATGAAGCTTGTGGATCTGGCCAAGAAGGTTGCTTCGATCAGCCCGACCATGCGTGTCGCTAAAGCGGTCGGCACTCCTTCGCCCACGGTCCCCGGAACAGAAGAGTTTGACTTCTTCCACCAGGCAGTCTCTGACACAGTGCCAAAAGTTCCCGGCATTCGTGGCCCGATCACGATGGCTGGAAATTACTATGGATCCCGCGCACAACGGACCATTGGTCAAGCCCTGCGTGATGCGCTTGTTAAAGACCCGGGGAGCCTGGACCAGATTGCGCTTACCAACCAGATCCGTGACATCGCCAAGCGCGAGGGGTTCGAGGACATCGAATTTATCTTTGCCCTGCCGGAAAGCACTTTGAATGGCCCGCTCCGTGCTGCATATAACGAAGTGGTGAAGAACGCCACGCCAGAAGTGGCTGGCAATATCTCCCAGCGGATGGACCAGAACGTCAAGTCGTTCCTGGAAGTTGCCTCCCGCATGACTCCGAAGACCGGCATGACGATGGAAGAGGCGCTGCTTCTGCATTCCGCAGAGCGCACAAAGGTCATGGACGATGCGCTAAAGCAGATCTCTGATCTGAGCGATGCCGAGCGCCTGCGCCTGGTTGACCAGTTCAATGCTGAGTCCAACATGGCAGACATTGGCCAGACGTTGCGGTCAGGCATTCTTGCCCAGCGCGAAGGTCTGATGAACCGCTTCCGCACCCAGGTTGATGCGCTTACTTCGCGTCCCTTTGGTGTTCGGGTTCCAACACGGGAAGACGGCGTCGCCATTGACACGCTGCCCTCGGTTCCGTTTAAGAACTTTGCTACAGGCTTCATGCAGAAGTACAAGCTCACGCCAGATAACCGTTGGTTCGGGGGCGAAGTTCCGGCTCCCGCCAAGGAACTTCAGCGTGTCTTGGACCGCGTTCAGCAGACTCAGGACGAAGCTCTGCCTAATGCCCTGGCAGAACTAGTTCGCGCACGGTTGATGGAGAAGAATAAACTCTTCCCGAACCTGAATGCAGCTGAACAGAAGACGATGGTGGATACGTCTGTTGACGGTATCTTGCGTGGCGTCCAGGGTATGGACACGCCAGTTGAAAGAGGTCTTCTCAAGCAAGCAGAAGAGATGGCCAAGAAGAAAATGCAGGTGGATCTCACCCTGCCAGAGGCTGTCGATTTCCTGCAGGCTGCCCAGCGTTACAAGACTCACATGTTTCTGAAGTCACAAGACGATCGGGCGTTTGGCCTACAGGCCAACTTTGCTGACCAGGTCAAGCGCAATGGCGAAGAGCTGCTGCGCGACGTTGAGAAGTTTGTCTTCCAAAGCTTTAAAGATGTTCCTGGCATGAAAGAACTGCAGGACGTCTATGAGAATACGTTCACCAAAGGCTACGACAATCTGTTCACCTTGATGGCCACTCGTCGTGGTCCAGCAGACAAAGAGTTTGTTTGGGGCGATCAGCGTGTCATCGAAGAAGCGCTCAAGAACCGTGAAAATCTTCGCGCATTGAACACTATCTTCGGCGAAAACGAAACATATGCTCGTTACCTCGAGCAGGCTATGTTGTCTAAGGCTCGTGCCGCAGGCGTGATCAACAAGGATGGTCTCTTGGATGAGGCTGCTTACAAGCGCTTCCTTGCGAACACGACTCGCTCGGGCATCATGGATGAGCTACCTGCCTCGGTCCAAGCATCACTGAACAATGAACTGAAGCTCGGCCAGTCGTTTGCTGAAGAGTTGACTCGTAAGCAGGCTGCTGCCGAAGCGCTCAAAGATAATGAGTTGGATGCTCTGCTCAAGAAGTCTCTGCGTCCTGACGCCGACATCGAGCCGCTGGTCCAGCAGGCGTTAAATGATCCCGCCACGATGCGCAAGATCGTCAACACGGTCGGTCAAAGCGAAGAGAACCTTCAGGCTATCCGCCGTAAGGTCTGGGAGAATGTCGTCGAGCGCCTGCGCGATCCGGCAGATCCGATCACGATCCGTGACTTTATGGTGCGCCATGGCAAGTCGCTGAACATGATCTATACGCCAGAGCATATGAAGAACCTGGAGCTGTTGGCCGCCATACAAGATCGTGTATATGCCGTGGCCCGTCCTTCTGGCGTCATTAGCCCGTTCCAGACGTTCGATGAGAAGCTTCGTGCCAAGATTGGCGCTGGCGTAGGTACCGCTGAATCGATCGCTCGTGCGGCAATGATCCGTCAGATCAGCCCACAACACGCTGTCGTTTCGCTCATGACGCGGTTCCTGTCCCGTCAGCAGCAGAGCATCAGCGATAACATTCTGCTCAACGCGCTGACCAATCCCGCGTACGCACAGCGTTTGGTCTCAGCAACTGCTCCGATCACAACGCCCAAAGGTTTTAACCAAGCCGCCAAACTTACGTTTGAGGCGGGTGGATTCCTGCCTGCCCTGTTGCGTAACGCGCCACGCGTTGGAAGCATTGAGGCAACCCAAGCCCTGGAAGATCAACGTGAAATCCCGGTAGCAGAAGTAGCACCAGAGGATATTGCTCCTGCGGCTCGTCGCACCGTGATTCCCCCGCTTCCTCGTCCACGTGGCCAGCTTACTGCTCCACCGACCCCGGCCCCGTCTATGGCGCAGAGTCCTGTTGCACGGGCTGTTCCTGCAATGCCTCCCCAGGGTCAGTCTCGGGTGAACTATGAGCAGTATCGGATGCTGTTCCCGACGGATGTTGTAAGCCCGATGCTGCCTCGTCAGCAGTGAGGCGATAAAACTCCTTGACCTTTGCATTCCATTGGTCAAGGTAACTATCAAACTCTCTGCCGCAAATGACGAACTCTTTGAGGAGTCCGTCTTGCGAGGCCATCAGAACAACGCCCTGGCGGATGTCCGTACCATACATTTCGTTATGCGCCGCAGCATACGCGGTGAGCTGAACGAAGTAATCATCAATCCACTCCCGCTTTTTCATCTTGTTGGCCTGCTTAAAGTCCACGATCGACGGCTGCCCACCGTAGACTCCCACTAAGTCTGTCGTCCCAGCGTAGGATTCCCTGCGGTAAAGCATCACTTCGTTGCCCCAGACCTCGTCAAGATTCGGAAAGAACGCTTCCATGAGGCTCGCTGCCATCCGGTAGGCCTTGATCTGCCAGGGATACTTGGCGTAGGCCACAGGCCGCATCTTGATGTGCGACTCGATAAAGGCATGCATTGCCGTGCCAACAGCAGCTGCATCTCGCTTAATCCGCTCGGCTTCTTCCTCGCCAACCCTATTGGCCCACTCTATGAGCTTCGTCTTGTCCTTAGTTTTATCCAATATCGTTGTGACGCTGGGCAGCTTTTCCCCATGCCGGTTCACATATCTGCGTCCTTCCGGCAGGTCCTGCCGTGAAAGGCTCTCGTACCGGTGACGCCGGACCACGTTAATCATCAGATCAGCCATTGCTTGAGCTCCTCTCCCAGCACTTGGGTTGCGATATCGATCTTGTTGCGTAGGGCCGTGACGATTTTTTCGTCTACGGATTTTGGAGTGATCAGGTCAATGTAGGTCACAGACTTGGTCTGCCCGATCCGATGCGCACGGTCCTCGGACTGCAGGCGCACCTCCAGGTCATAACTGTTGGAGTAATAGATCATCGTGCTGGCCGCAGTTAGGGTAAGTCCGTATCCGCCAGTCTTCGGCTGGCCGATGAAGAACCGCAGTTCGCTGTCCGGATCTTGGAACCGGGTTACGATTTTTTGCCTTTCTTCTCCTTCGGTAGCTCCATAGTAAGTGGCAGCACAGCCACCTCCATACGCCTTAGAAAGCGCCCTTTCAATCGCGAGGATGTCATGGGTGTAGGAGGCCCAAATAATGACCTTTCCCGACGTCTCCTCAATACAATCCATAAGGGCATCGAGCCGATTGTTTTTGATCTCGCGAACATTTCCATCATCTGTTTTCAAGTGACCGCAGCAGATCTGGTGTAGCCGCAGAAGCTGCGTCAAAGCCGTTGCCGTCGTGGTCATATTGCCATCGTCCAGCATGGCCAGGGCCATCTTTTTCATCTGGTTATAAAGCTCTGCCTGCTCGTCTGTCAGCATGACTTCTCGCTTGACGTAGACCTTTGGCGGCAGATCCACGCACTCATCCTTCGTCACCCGGAAGGCAAAGGGCTGCAGCTTCTCGTTTAACTCGTCAAGACGCCGGTAGCCCACCACTTGGTTAAAGGACCTCGGACCCATGGTCTTCTTGACCAGCACGGCATACCGCGTTTGAAACGCGAAGAAACTCGAAAAGCCCAGTAAATCAGGGGACAAAAACGCACACTGTGTGTACAAATCCAGCGGGCTTTTAGTGACCGGCGATCCAGTTAGGATGCGGCGGTACTTGGCAAAGCGCCCGAGTTTGTAAATGCTCTTTGTCCTCTGAGCCTGTGGGGATTTAATAGTGGTGCTTTCATCCACCGCCATAAGCGCGTTGTGTGACAGAAGAAACTTCTCAGCGAACTTCACACCCTTTGGCGTAGAGAAGGCCTCGACGTTCATCACCAGGATGTGTAGTACATCATCAGGCTCAAACATGCTCTGTAGCGCTATTTCCTGGGCTTTGTTAGGATTTGGCGTCCATAGTGCAATGCGCAAAAGCACGTGATCTGGCGCATGCTTGGGGATTTCCAGCTCGGCCCAGTTACGGTAGACGCCCTTTGGCGCAATGATTAGCGCGCCGTTGATGTGTCCGTTGTCGTATAGCATGCACATGTTGTTGATGAGCATGAAGCTTTTGCCTGTACCCATGTCGGCAAACAATGCCGCCTCTTTTTTCTCCCAGAAGCGCGCAAGATAAGCCGATTGATGAGCATAAGGCTCATTCTTGAAACGGTAGTCCAACATTTCTTTCTCCATTATTGACAGCAAAAAAGTATTGCATTAGGATACACGAACTATCAGAAAGGAGAAAGCGTAATGCCGAAGGTTTACGTTGTTCAAGAAACGATGAAGCACAATGTCTTGCCAGCGCAACAGTATGGTGAGTTAAACTTTTTATTGCCGCCCAACGTGCAGTTGTCTTTTTCACCTGGGCCAATGGTCACCAGGATGTCCAGACAGTTACGTAACTTTACTGACGATGACTATCTGTTACTGATCGGAGATCCTGCTGCAATGAGTGTTGCAGCCGCATTAGCTGCGCAGTACAATAACAGCAGATTCAAACTCTTGAAGTGGGACAAGAGAGAAATGAAGTATTATCCCATTGCAGTAAATTTACTTTATAAAGGAGAAAGCGATGAGTACGGAAGTAACTATTAATTTTGAAGAAGACGCAAAGGCTCTACGTGTTTCAGATAATTCGTTAGCCTCTGTAGCACAACTGGCAAAAGAAGCAATTGCCATTGAAGACGAGATCAAGGATCTCGAAACAACACTGGCTGAGAAGAAGGAAGAGTTGCGCAAGCTTACAGACGAGCGCATCCCTGACGTTCTTGGCGAGATCGGCATGGCGAAGTTTGAGATGATGGACGGCTCGGTTATCGAGGTTAAACCGTTCTATTCAGCAAGCATCCCGGCTGATCGTCGTGGTGAAGCATATGAATGGCTGCGCGCTCACGGGTATGCAGACATTATCAAGAACATCGTAAGCGTCCAGTTTGGTAAGGGCGAAGACGATGCAGCTGGCGAGTTGATCAACAACATCCGTCAGCAGGGTCTCTTGCCTGAACAGGCGGAGAAAATCGAATCCCAAACCCTTAAAGCTTGGGTTCGCGAAATGGTGGAAAAAGGCACGGAATTCCCCACGGAGCTCTTTGGCGCTTACACAGGCCAAAAAGCAAAAATCAAACGTGCGTAACTTAACAAAGGAAAATTAATCATGAATCAAGTAGCGAAGAAAAAAGAAACAGCATTGGCAGTTATTGATAACTCGATTTTTGAGCAGGACGCTCATGACGGCATGGGTAATATCTCTGCAGAAGATGTTGCGCTTCCGTTTCTGAAGGTTCTTTCACAACTGTCCCCGGAACTGGAATCAGTCGAGGGAGCAAAAGCTGGAATGATTTTTAATACCGTAACCGGTGAAGTGTTTGACGGAACGAAAGGTATCCTTGTTGTCCCGTGCCACTACGAGCGTAAGTACATCGAGTGGACCCCACGCGGTCAGGGTAGCGGCGCACCAGTGGCCGTGCATCCCGCATCAAGCGACATCATGAGCAAAACGTTCCGCAAGCCCGGTGACTCCAAGGATTATTTGGATAACGGTAACTACATTGAGAACAGCGCACAGCATTACGTGCTTGTAATTGATGAAGGCGGCAACTCCAACCCAGCGCTCATTGTCATGAAGGCCACGCAGCTTAAGAAGTCACGCAAGTGGAACAGCATGATGATGACACTCAAGATGAACGGCAAGAACGGTCCATTTACACCACCGTCCTATAGCCACGTTTATCGCCTGACCACATCCAAGGAATCCAACGATAAGGGTACCTGGTACGGTTGGGAAGTTGAGCGCGTTGGTCCAGTAGAAGACGCCATGGTCTATGCCACAGCGAAAACCTTTGCTCTGTCCGTTGCACAGGGCGAAGTCAATGTGAAGCACGACCAGGACGAGGGGGCTAAAGCAGGTAGCAATATTCCCTTCTAAATTGAGCAAGACCGAGGCCGCCCCTTGTGGGCGGCTTTGTCGCCTATACAGAGAGAAAAAGGCTCATGTCAGAAGAAACTATTCAACGGTTCAAAACGATTTTTGCAGGTCTAGATATTGCGTACGGGACGTACAAGATTGAAAAGGAGCGGCAAGATGGAAAGCAGAACGGTAAGGCATCGATCGTCCGGGAACCTCCAACGGATGACCTTTGGATCAAACATCTCAAAGGCATTGAACCCACGCTCGGGATCATACCGATTCGTGCCGATAATACTTGCACATGGGGTGCCATCGACATTGATATGTACCCCCTCGATCACCTATCTCTTATCCGGAAGATCCGGAAGCTTGAACTTCCTCTTATAGTTTTCCGCTCGAAGTCGGGTGGTGCGCACTGCTACTTGTTTTCCAAGGAGCCGGTCACTGCTGCCTACATGCAGAAGACCCTCAAGCTTTTTGCAGCATATCTAGGTCACGCAGGTTGCGAGATCTTCCCTAAGCAAACAGAGATCCTCATCGATCGCGGGGACATCGGCAACTTCTTAAACCTTCCCTATTTCGGTGGTGATAATGGCACACGTTACGCATTTAAAGATGATGGAACGGCAGCGACGCTTGACGAGTTCTTTCAACTCTACGAAACGCTTGCCATCACTTCGGAAACCGTCATCAAAGAGCCAACCGCTGCACCTGGTGCTTCGGACCTCATTGATGGTCCTCCATGTTTACAGGTTTTATGTGGACAAGGTTTTCCCGAAGGAACTCGCAACAATGGGCTTTTCAACATCGGTGTGTACCTGCGTAAGGCAAAGCCCGATGCTTGGGAGACGGAGCTCATGGCCTACAACCAAAAGTACATGTCGACTCCGCTTCCCCTAAATGAAATCTCAATGATTTCAAAACAACTAAAGAAAAAAGACTATGGTTATAAGTGCAAAGACGCTCCGATTAACGGACACTGCAACGCTTCGTTATGTAAGACTAGGAAATTTGGTATCGGTTCGGCTGTTGATATGCCAAGTATCTCGGCCCTCTCTAAGTATGCTTCTGATCCCCCGCTTTGGTTTGTTGACGTCGATGGCCATCGATTGGAACTTACGACAGAGGAACTCCAACAACAGAATCGGTTTCAGATTGTTTGTATGAACAAGGTCAACGTCATGCCTCCGACGTTGAAAAAAGGTGAATGGGAAGGCCTGCTCAACGGTCTTTTAAAAGAGATGGTCGAGATCCAGGCCATCACAGAAGCCCCAGATGACACCTCTAGCGAGGGTCGATTCTTTGATCTATTGGAAGAGTTCTGCACTCACCTGCAGACTGCAATGGACAGGGAAGAGATCCTTATGGGCCGACCATGGACAAACGAGGAAGAGCGCTTCACATACTTCCGTATGAAGGATCTTGAGAACTTCTTGGTGCGCAATCGCTACACCACGATGACCACGCCCAAGATCGCTCAACGTCTGCGTTCCATGAATGGCTCACCTCACTCCATGACCATCAAGAACAGGACCGTTCGGACCTGGCGCATCCCGTCTTACAACAGGCAGGACGCACCGTTTGCCACGGACCTGCCCGTGAAAGGATCGCCATTTTGAACGTCACAAAAGTATTTGGACCACCTGGAACAGGTAAGACCACCTTCTTGCTCAACACCGTTGACGAGTTATTGTCCAAGGGGATGCCTGCTTCCAGCATTGGTTACTTTGCATTTACTAGAAAGGCGGCCCATGAAGCCAAAGAAAGAGCCTATCAAAGATTCCAAAGCCTCGACTTCAAACGAGACCTTGCTAACTTTAGAACACTGCATAGCCTTGCTTATGCACGAATGGGGATTCAATCTTCCCGAATTGCAACAGCAGAACATCTTAAAGAGTTTGCAAGTCTCGCCAAAATTGAAATCGCTGTTGATCGAGGAGACGAATCCTGGGAAGTTCGAGCTGACAGTCCGATTCTCAATGTAATGAACATGGCGCGGATCAAAGGATCTGACCTGCGCCACGAGTACAATCGATCGAACCTGAAGATCGAATGGGAACACTTCTTGTACGTCCATCGGATGTACCGCAAGTTCCTGCTCGAGAAGGGTCTGTTGGACTTCACCGATTTGCTAGAGATGTTCGCCGAGGCAGACGATACCTACTACCCCACGCTTGAGGCCGTTATCATTGATGAGGCTCAGGATTTGAGCCCACTGCAGTGGAAGATTGCTGACAGGCTCATAAAACGAGCCAACAAGGCCTACATTGCCGGGGATGATGACCAGGCGATCTTTGGCTGGGCAGGCGCAGACGTTAAAGCACTTCTGACCTACCCGGGTGAGCAGATCGTGCTAGACCAGTCTTACCGCATTCCACGGATCGTTCACGAGTACAGCAACAAGATCGTCAACCGGATCAAGTACCGCGTACCAAAGACCTGGAACTTTCGACCAGAAGAAGGCCAGCTGCGTTTCTATCAGCGTTACACAGACGTGGATCTAGTGGATGGGACGTGGCTGATCCTAGCCCCGACTAACTATCTGCTGAACTCGGTCCACGAATATCTTAAGAGCATGGGCATCTTGTTCGAGCGCAACGGCATTCGCTCCATTGGCGAAGGTACGATCGAAGCTGTGTACGCATGGGAAGACCTGCGCAAGGGGAAATCAATTGGAACCAAAGAAATCAAATCACTCTACGCGTACCTCGGACCAGAGTCTATTCAGCGCGGCTTTAAGAAGTTTGTTGGAGAGCCTGAAGAAGTATATGACTTTGAGCGATTACAAAGAGAAGGAGGACTTGTGGCTGACCGAGATAAGCCCTGGTTCGATATTCTTTCTCGATTATCAGACGCAAATCGTGTTTACATCCGAGCAAGCCTACGACGAGGCCAGTCTCTTCGAGGAGCTCCACGGATACGCGTCTCCACAATACATGGAGCAAAAGGAGGAGAAGCAGATCATGTTCTTCTGCTCACCGACCTTTCTACGCAATTTACAAAGGAGCAGGAAACAAATCCCGATGACATAAATCGCTTGTATTATGTCGGGCTTACCCGCACCAAGAAGACGCTTCATATCATTTACGCTAGTGACCAATACAAAAGCTTTCGACTATGACGATCACACTATTTCCGCAGTTAAAAACTGAGTGGATTCCACCAGATGTATTTCCAGATTTATCTACAGCAGAAGCGATTGCAATCGACCTAGAGACATGCGACCCAGGAATGAAAACGAGCGGCCCGGGTTGGCCGACAAAGAATGGCTACATAGTTGGCTTTGCCTTAGCCGTCGATGGCTGGAAGGGATACTTCCCGATCCGCCACGGTGGCGGGGGGAACCTGGACGAGAAGAGGGTCAGAAAGTTTGTCCAAAGTGTCTTGGACTTTCCCTGCGACAAGATCTTCTTCAACGCCGCTTACGACGTCGGCTGGCTGAAAGCGGAGGGCTTTCGGATCAATGGGAAAATTATCGATGCGATGCTTGCGGCAGCGCTTATTGATGAGAACCGATTCAGCTACAGCCTAAACGCGCTAGGCTTTGATTACCTGCAAGAGACCAAGTCAGAGCAGGGCCTACGCGATGCAGCCAAAGAGTTTGGCGTGGATCCCAAGGGTGAGCTCTACAAGTTGCCTGCCATGTACGTTGGGGATTACGCCGAACAGGACGCGGCGCTGACGCTCAAGCTTTGGCAATATCTCAAAATTGAGATAATCAAGCAGGAGCTGTCTTCGATCATGGACCTCGAAACAGACCTCTGCCCCCACCTAATCGACATGACTTACCGGGGCGTACGGTTTGACCAGGCACGAGCCGAGCAGACTAAGGCCGAGTTTCAACGGAAAGAACAAGAGGCACTAGCTCAAATAAAGAGCCTGTCGGGAGTTTCCGTTGACATTTGGGCAGCTGCCAGCATCGCCAAGGCGTTTGATAAGCTGGGGATTACCTACAGTAAGACGGACAAGGGCGCGCCAAGCTTTACTAAAGCCTTTCTCAATAGCCACCCGCACCCGATTGCCAAGGCGATTGTGGACGCCCGGGAGTACAACAAGGCCTGCGGCACGTTCATTGACGGGTTGCTTGGCTATTCTCAGTACGATGGGCGCATCCACGGCCATATTAATCAGCTGCGCAGCGACGAAGGAGGCACGGTTTCAGGCCGTCTGTCCATGGCCAACCCCAACCTTCAGCAGATCCCAGCGCGCCATCCAGAGATCGGTCCAGCCATTCGTAAGCTGTTTCTGCCGGAAGAGGGTGAAATATGGGCCTCCCTCGATTTCTCCCAACAGGAACCACGGCTCGCTGTCCATTATGCCAAGCTATTGGAATTAAAGGGGGCAGATGAAGCAGCCCAGGCCTACATCGATAACCCCGATACAGACTTCCACCAGATGATCGCCGACATGGCAGGCATTGGCCGTAAGCAGGCCAAGACGGTGGGTTTGGGCCTAATTTACGGCATGGGCAAGAAGAAAATGGCCGATGAGTTGGACCTTTCTGAGGTTGAGGCAGGCGAACTCATAGGGGTTTTCCATAACCTGGTGCCGTTCATGAAGGGTCTTGTGTCCTCGGTTCAGCAGCGCATCGACCACCCGGCATCCAACGGAGCAATCCGAACGCTGTTGGGTCGTCGCTGTCGCTTTAATCTGTGGGAGCCGATGGAGTTTGGCCTGCATAAGCCCCTGCCACGAGAGCAAGCAGTCTTGGAATACGGACCACGGCTCAAGCGAGCCTACACCTACAAGGGCTTAAACCGCCTGATTCAAGGGTCAGCCGCCGACCAGACCAAGAAGTCTATGCTGGCCTGCATTGAGGCCGGAAAACTGCCCCTGCTCCAGGTCCATGACGAGCTTTGCTTATCAGCACAAACCCTAGAAGAGGCACAAAAGTTCGCCCATATCATGGCCGACTGCGTTAAATTAGAGGTGCCTTCCAAGGTGGACTGTGAAACTGGCCCGTCTTGGGGGGAGGCAGCGTGAGTGTGTGGCTCATGCGAATCTCCTTAGAGTCTTCTGGCGGCCCTTGCGCCGCCAGTTTTTTCTTGTTAAGATTCTAAACAATACAGGAGAAATCAATGACTGATGCAACCAAATGGAAGTCCGTGATGCTGAGGGTGGATACCTACGAGCTGCTTAAAGAGATTGCTGCTCGAGATCGCCGTCCGATTGCATCTATCCTCACCGACCTTGTCTTCAGAGAATGGGAGTGGCACTTTGCAAAAGAAACCTATAGTGGCAGCAAAAGCGGCGCGATTGAAAAGGCCCCGGAAAGAGTCCAAAGCAGCGTTGCCCATAAAAACCCCTTCCTCCCACGAAAAGATTCTTGAGTGGATTGATGAAACGTTTGACGTCGTTATTTATCCGACTGGCTTTGAGGATTGCATTGTGGGGGTGGCAGAGAAATTCGGCGGCCCACCAGTGGCCGTATTGGATATTGAGAAGATGCTTACGAAGCTGGAGAAGGAAGGGATGAGTCACGACGAAGCGCTTGAGTATTTTGAGTACAACATCCTTGGCGCTTACGTTGGCGAGCAGACACCGGTGTACATGCACGTACCAAATTTTAAACTTCAATAGGAGATGTAGATGGATGAACTAGAGTTGGAAGATTATTCGTACGCGATCATTCGCATACAACAGTTGCACAAACAGATTCAGAAAGAGTTGCAGGCAAAGCAGTATGGCGCAGCGCGCAACACGGCAAGAAAGATTGCTGTTGATGCAACACTGATCGGAAGTTGGTGTAGAAAATTTGTTGACAACTCGAAAGAAGACGAACTACCATTTTAATCACCATACATTAGAAAGGAGAAAGTGATGTTTCACACGAAAGAAGAATGGCAATACAACGAAAATTTTAATTGGAAAACGCACCCGTTTAGCATTTCAGCGCGCAAACGTGGAGTTCATTCCGCCGTTATTGCTAATATTCCAGTTCGAGCAACTATTCCCCCACAAGAACAGAGAGCAAATGCAAGATTAATTGCCACTGCTCCTGAATTGTTGGAAGCGTTGCAAGCAATGCTTGACGTTTGTTACGATGTAGAGCGAGACGACGCCACTATACGGGCAGTTAGTATGGCTAGGGCTGCCGTTCAAAAAGCTACTCGTTAATTTAATACATTAGAAAGGAGAAAGATGTGTTCCTCACGGACCAGGAATCAAAACGAATCACAGAACGACTCAAGCGCATATGGGCAGCCTCTTTTTGGCCCCTGTTTACTCTATTGCTTGGGGTTCTCACTGGTGTGCTCATTGCTACCGGCAACATCATCAACGATTGCAAATACGCCGGATCCTTCCGCGTTGACTCTCAAGCCTTTACATGCCAGAGGAAAATATGAAGTGGATCCTAATCTTTTGCACGGTGGCAACAATATCGCTCATGGTGACGCACGAGCTGGACAAGAGGTATCAGCAGGGATTCGCGGACGCACAGAAAAAGCTTCTATCGCTTACGCCTCCCTCCGAAGCCCTAGAAATCGCGTGTCTGTCGCTTTGGGTAACCGAACAAAATAAAAAGTATCAGGAGAGAGAAAATGCCCGCTAGTCTGAACGAGTTTGAAGAGAAGATCCTGAAGTATCTCTTTGATAGAAAGACAGCCGCCACGATCAAGCAGATCGCAAAGTACTTTATCCGCAGCGAGTCCTATGTATCAAAGGCCTTGAATGCGCTAGAGGAAAAGGGATTGCTTACCGTGGTCACAGCGGGCAAAACTA
>JACCDG011164362.1_pt1 | contig 47957 bp, 45 predicted proteins | sample 7442471 | NCBI WGS metagenome assembly JACCDG01 (sample SAMN15323444, study PRJNA562643) | freshwater metagenome | isolation source: river surface water | place: USA:Blue River Watershed | collected 2017-08-17
CCCGTCAACGCAGCTGGGGCGTGCCCGTGCCCTTCTTCTTGCACAAAGACTCGGGCGAGTTGCATCCTCGCACCATGGAGATCTTGGACCAAGCGGCCAACATCGTTGAACAAGGCGGCATTGAAGCTTGGAGCCGTGTGACGGTGGAAGAAATTTTGGGCGCCACCGATGCCCCTAACTACACCAAGAGCACCGACATTTTGGAAGTGTGGTTTGACTCTGGTTCTACCTTCCAACACGTGCTGCGCGGCAGTCACAAAGATGCGTACGATCGCAACCCCTTCCACGATGCAGGCCCCGAAGCCGATTTGTATTTGGAAGGCCACGACCAACATCGCGGCTGGTTCCACAGCTCTTTGTTGCTCGGTTGTGCGCTTTACGACCGTGCACCCTACAAAGGTTTGTTGACCCACGGTTTTGCCACCGACGGCCAAGGCCGCAAGATGAGCAAGAGCTTGGGCAATGTGGTGGCGCCGCAAGAAATCACTGACAAGATGGGCGCAGAAATTGTGCGCTTGTGGGTGGCCTCTACCGATTACTCTGGCGACCTCAACATAGACGACAAAATTTTGGCGCGTGTGGTCGACGCCTATCGCCGCATTCGCAATACCTTGCGTTTCTTGTTGGCCAACGTCAGCGACTTTGACCCAGCCAAAGACACAGTGGCCGATGCCGACTTGTTAGAAATCGATCGTTTTGCATTGAGCCGTGCGGCACAGTTGCAAGCCGACATCTTGTCGCACTTTAAAGATTACGAGTTCCACCCTGTGGTGTCTAAATTGCAGGTCTACTGCTCTGAAGACTTGGGTGCCTTCTATTTGGACGTGCTCAAAGACCGCCTCTACACCAGCGCACCCAAATCCTTGGCACGCCGCTCCGCACAAACCGTGCTGTATCGCATCACGCATGCCATGCTGCGCTTGATGGCGCCGTTCTTAAGCTTTACCGCTGAAGAGGCTTGGCAAAACTTTGGTGGCTCAGAATCGATCTTCATGGAAACCTTCAGTGATTTGGGCACGCCCAATGAAGCGCTGCTGGCCAAGTGGACCCGCATTCGCGAAATTCGCGATCATGTCAACAAAGACATTGAAACCTTGCGAGCCGACGGCAAAGTAGGTGCTTCGCTGCAAGCTTGCGTGACATTGCAAGCAGCGCCCGAAGATCATGCTCTGCTGGCCAGTTTGGGCAATGATTTGAAGTTTGTCTTCATCACCTCTCAACTCATTTTGGAGGCTGGCGACAGCTTGGTGGCCAAAGTATCAGTGAGTGAAGATGTCAAGTGCGAGCGTTGCTGGCACTACGCGCCCGATGTGGGCGTGAACCCAGCACACCCCACTTTGTGCGGGCGCTGTGACAGCAACTTGCATGGCGAAGGTGAAAAGCGATTGTTTGCTTGAAGCATGCCATTGGCCTTCAAATTCAAATCAATTTAACCTCTTCAATTGACGTCAACACCATGGCCAAAAGTAAAAGTGCATTCAAATCAGGGTCAGGGGTCTGGCTCTGGTTAGGCGTTGCACTCATTACCCTGCTACTAGACCAAGTCACAAAAATTGCAGTCATCGGCTCTTTTCAATTGGGCGAGAGTTTGCCCATGACTTCCTTTTTCAACATGGTGCGAGTGCACAACCCAGGTGCTGCATTTTCTTTTCTGGCCGATGCAGGCGGTTGGCAACGTTGGTTTTTTTCCGGGCTTGGCACTGTTGCAGCCTTGGTCATGATTTACTTGCTGCGCATGCATGCAGGTCAAACTTTATTTTGCTTGGCCTTGTCGCTGCTTTTAGGCGGTGCAGTTGGCAACGTGATTGACCGTGTGCTTTACAGCCATGTCATTGATTTCCTGGATTTTCACTATGCAGGCTGGCACTTTCCAGCCTTCAATGTGGCCGACAGCGCCATCACCCTCGGCGCAGGCTTGCTCATCTTGGATGAACTGCTGCGCGTGAGGCGAGGCAAATAATTCTCACAGGGTGAGGATGGTACAACCCGTTGTTTTGCGGGCTTCCAAAGCGCGGTGAGCCTCTTGAACTTGAGCCAGAGGGAAGGTCTGGTCAATGTGAATTTTCACTTTACCGCTTTGCACCACTGCAAACAAATCATCTGCCATGGCTTGCGTGCTTTCACGCGAAGTAATGTGGCTGAACAAGGTTTGACGCGTCACATACAAAGAGCCCTTAACGCCCAACATGCCTGGCGCGAACGGTGCCACAGCACCTGAAGCATTGCCAAAACTCGCCATCAAACCAAAGGGGCGCAAGCATTCAAGCGATTTGTCCCAAGTGTCTTTGCCCACAGAGTCATAAACCACTTTCACACCTTTGCCACCCGTGATTTCTTTCACGCGGGGCAAGAAGTCTTCGGTGCTGTAGTTGATGCAGTACTCGGCGCCATTGGCCAAAGCAAGTTTGCATTTGTCGTCCGAACCTGCGGTACCAATCATGCGAAAGCCCAATGCTTTGCCCCATTGGCAAGCAATGAGGCCAACTCCGCCAGCAGCAGCGTGGAACAGCACATGATCGCCTGCTTGCAAGCCTTCTGCAGGGCGTGTCTTCATGAGCAAGTATTGTGCAGTCAAGCCTTTGAGCATCATGGCGGCGCCAGTTTCAAAAGAAATGTCGTCGGGCAGTTTGCAGACGCATTTGGCGGGCATGACGCGCTCTTCGCAATAACTGCCGGGGGGTTGGCTGGCATAAGCAGCACGATCGCCCACCTTGAGGTGCGTCACCCCCTCGCCCACGGCTTCAACAATGCCTGAAGCCTCCATGCCCAACTTCACAGGCATGGGCAAGGCATACAAACCGCTGCGTTGGTAGACGTCAATGAAGTTCAAACCGATGGCTTTGTGGCGAATGCGAATTTCACCAGGGCCGGGTTGACCCACTGTGACGTCGACCAATTTGAGTTGTTCAGGACCACCGTTTTGGTCAATTTGGACGGCTAAGCTCATGCGTATCTCCTAAAAAAATCACATTGCCCGTTACTTTGCCACGAATTGAATGACCCTGCGTGACAGCGCAGCCCTCGCCTTGCCGTTAAAGTCACTCCCATGACACAAAAACTCTCACCGGGCACTGCCTTGATGCTCACCGTCCCTCCCTTGCTGTGGGCTGGCAACGCTGTGGTGGGCCGCTTGATCAGCGACTTGGTGCCGCCCATTACACTCAATTTTTTGCGCTGGAGCATTGCCTTTCTCATTTTGCTTCCCATGGCAGGACACTTGCTCAAACCGCACAGTGCCCTGTGGCCACACTGGCGACGATTTGCTTTACTCAGCCTGCTTGGCGTTGGTTGCTACAACGCACTTCAATACTTGGCACTGCAAACTTCCACCCCCCTCAACGTGACGCTGGTGGCCGCCAGCACACCTGTGTTCATGCTGGCCATCGGCGCCTTGTTCTTCAAAACACCCGTTCGACGTGCGCAATGGTTAGGGGCAGCCCTTTCTATTGCGGGCGTTTTGATGGTGCTGTCGCGCGGTGATTGGCAGCAACTTTTGCAGGTGAGTTTTGTGGTGGGTGATATTTATATCTTGCTGGCCACGGCGTGCTGGGCCATCTACAGTTGGCTACTCACCCAGCGCAATGAGCCAGACGAAATTCGCAACCATTGGGCTGCATTTCTCATGGCTCAGGTTGTTTTTGGATTGGGATGGGCGGGGCTGTTTACGGGAGCTGAATGGGCTCTCACAGACGCTCACATCACCTGGGGGCCCACCCTGTATGTGGCACTGGCGTTTGTATCCGTGGGGCCTGCCGTACTCGCCTACAGATGCTGGGGCTTGGGCGTGCAAACAGCAGGGCCAGCGGTGGCTGGTTTTTTTGCCAACCTCACGCCGCTGTTTGCCGCCATCATGTCTAGCGTTTTCTTAGGAGAGCTGCCCCAGTTTTATCACGTTGTGGCTTTTGGCCTTATTGTGAGTGGCATCTTGGTGTCGTCTAAACGCTAACTCAGTAGGTGCCTGGATAAGCACCGCCATCGGTCAGGAAGTTTTGGCCTGTGATGTAGGAAGCCTGGAGGCTGCAGATGAACGCACAGAGTGCACCAAATTCTTGAGGTGTACCGTAGCGGCCAGCGGGCACTTGAGCTTGCTGTAGGGCGCGAATTTCAGCCACGGACTGACCTGTTTTTTGGGCTGTGGCTTCCACTGTGCTGCGAATGCGATCGGTGTCGAACTTGCCTGGCAAGATATTGTTGATGGTGACGCCTTGTGCTGCAATTTTGGTTCGGGCCACACCCGCCACAAAACCAGTCAAACCACTGCGGGCGCCGTTGGACAAACCCAAAATATCAATGGGTGATTTGACCGAGCTGGAAGTGATGTTGACGATGCGGCCAAAACCTCGAGCGGCCATGCCATCGACCGTTGCTTTGATGAGTTCGATGGGGGTGAGCATGTTGGCATCAACCGCCTTGATCCAAGCTTCACGGTCCCAATTGCGAAAGTCGCCTGGCGGAGGTCCGCCTGCATTGGTCACCACAATGTCAAAGTCTTTGCCCGGGCCGCCCGCTGCAGTAAACAATGCCACACGGCCAGCCTCTGTTGTGATGTCTGCTGCCACCGGAATAAGCTGTACGCCAGGTGCTTCTTTTTGAAGGTCTGCAACGGCTTGATTCAAAACCTCCGCGCCGCGGGCCACCATGACCACATTCACGCCTTCTAGCGCCAGTGCACGTGCACATCCCCAGCCCAAGCCTTTGCTAGCACCGCCCACCAAAGCCCATTTGCCCTTAATGCCTAAATCCATGATGACTCCTTGAAAATGAATGACCCATTGGGTCTATTGATGTGATGATATGTGATGCGATGTTACTTAGAGGGCTTGGGCCCTTGGGTGACCCAAAACACGCCGCCCAAAACCAGAGCCGTTCCCGTCAAAATCCACATGTTGAAAGTTTCGTTCAACCAGAAAGCGCCCATGGTCAGTGTGGACATCGGCCCAATCATGCCAATTTGGGAAGTGAGGCCTGGCCCAATTCTTTCAATGGCCATCATCACCATGAGCACCGGCAAGACTGTGCAAGCCGTTGCATTCAACATGGACAGCCATATCACCTCGGGGGCCACATCCAGCGCCGACATCGGTTTGAGCAACACAAACTGAAGAATGCAAAAAAAACACGCCACCGTGGTGGCCAACCCCGCCAAGCGCAGAGACCCCAAGCGCTGCACAAGTTGCCCGCTGTAGCTGAGGTAGATGGCGTAAGTGATGGCACTTCCAAAAACCAACAAGGCCCCCAAAGAAACGTTCTCACCTTCCAAAGAGACTTCATGGCCAAACACCAACAACACGCCGCTGTAACTCACCGCCATGGCCACGGCCTGTCTGGAGGTGATTTTTCTTTGGTAGAGCACCCAACCCAGAATCAATACCAAGGTGGGGTTGAGATACAGAATAAGCCGCTCAAGAGAAGCGCTGATGTATTGCAATCCTAGGAAGTCGAGAAAACTTGAAATGTAATAACCCGAAAATCCTAGGCCCAGCACACCCCACCAATCGGCTCGGGTGAGCGCTGGCTTGCCGCGACCTGCCCACCATGCCATGGCAATGAAAAAAGGCACCGCAAACAACATTCGAAACATCACCAGGGTGATGGCGTCGACGCCGTGGCGATAGGCGAGTTTGACGATGATGGCTTTGCCGCTGAAGGCAATCGAACCCGCTGCAGCCAACAACAAGCCCGTGGTGAATTGAGAAGCTGGGGCTTGCGTCAAAAGCCAACCGCCTGCCCGTCTCGCCTTGGATCGGAAGCAGCCACATAACCTTGAAACTTGGGATCGCCCATGCGCCAAATAAACTGACCCGCGCCAAAGTCTTGGTAAGAATCGTTGATGACTTCCAACTCGTGTCCCAAATCGTTGAGGCCTTGTACCGTGTTGCGGTCCATGTTGTTTTCAGCGTTGATCGACAAGCCCGCGTTGTAGCGCCAGCGCGGTGCGTCACACGCTGTTTGAGGGTTCTGACCATAGTCCAGCATACGCACCAAGGTTTGCATGTGCCCTTGCGGCTGCATGTTGCCGCCCATCACGCCATAACTCATGACGGGTTGTCCGTTTTGAGTGAGGAAAGCTGGGATGATGGTTTGGAAGGGCTTTTTGCCCGGTGCCACCAAGTTGGCGGCATTGGCGCCATTCAAGTCGGTGCTGAAACCAAAGCCGCGGTTTTGCAAACTGACACCGTAAGTAGGCTCAACCACACCCGAGCCAAAGCCCATGTAGTTGCTTTGAATGAAGCTCACCATCATGCCATTTTCGTCGGCAGTGGTGAGGTAAATGGTGCCGCCCTTCACGGGATTGCCCGCTTTGAAGTCTTGCGCCTTTTTCATGTCGATGAGTTTGGCACGGCTCTTTAAATATGCGGGGTCGAGCATTTGCGCAGGTGTGACTTCCATATAACGTGGATCGGCCACGTAGCGATACACATCGGCGAAGGCCAACTTCATGGCTTCAATTTGCAAATGTTGGGAATCGATGCCATCGACCTTCATGCTGGCAATGTCGAAGTTTTCCAAAATGCCCAAGGCAATCAGTGCTGCAATGCCTTGCCCATTGGGCGGGATTTCGTGCAAGGTATAGCCGCGGTAGTTTTGCGCAATGGGCTCAACCCATTCGGGTCGGTATTGGGCCAAATCTTGAAGCGACATGGCGCCGCCATGTTGCTTGGAAAAGCGCACCAAGGCCTCCGCAATTTCACCTTCGTAGAAAGCACGCCCCTTGGATTCGGCAATGGCACGCAAACCTTTGGCCGCTGCTTTGAATTGAAACAACTCACCCACATTGGGCGCACGGCCCCAGGGCAAAAAGCTTTCGGCAAAGCCAGGCAGCGATTGCAGCAAGGGCGTGGCTGCATCCCATTTCTGCTGAACCACCACAGGCATCAAATAACCTCGCTCTGCAATTTCAATGGCAGGCTCCATGAGATCGGCAAAAGGCAGCTTGCCAAAGCGCTCACTCATGGCAGCCCATGCACCGACGGCGCCTGGCACTGTGACAGAGTCCCAACCTCGCTTGGGCGGATTGACAGCCTCTTTGCCGTACTTGTTGTGAAAATACTCAGGCGTCCAAGCCTGAGGCGCAGGTCCTGATGCATTCAAGCCATGCAGCTTTTGACCATCCCACAAAATACAAAATGCATCAGAGCCCAAACCGTTGCTAACCGGTTCAGTGATGGTGATGGCCGCTGCCGCGGCAATGGCCGCGTCGACCGCATTGCCGCCTTTGAGCATCATGCGCAAACCCGCTTGCGCCGCCAGCGGGTGAGAGGTGGAGACGATGTTGCGTGCAAACTGAGGAAGGCGCGCTGATGAGTAAGGTGTACTGAAATCAAAGTTCATGTTTTAGTCCAAAGTGATTTTGCGTTCGGTGATGATTTTTTTCCATTTGGCAGATTCTGCGGCCAGCATGGTGGTGAATTGAGTGGGCGAGGTGCCTACGGCTTCGATGCCTAGGCGTTGCAATTTGTCCTTCACCTCGGGATCGGCCAAAGCTTGCAGGGCCGCCGCATTGACACGCGCCACAATTTCAGGACGCATGCCCTGAGGGCCAAACAGTCCAAACCAGGTGGTGGATTCGTAACCGGGAAGGACCTCGGAAATGGCTGGCAAGCCTGGTGCCATGCTGGTTCTTTGAGCAGAAGTGACGCCCAAAGCACGCAGGCGGCCGTCTTTGACATGCGGCAAACCTGTTGGCAGAGAGTCAAACAACACATCGACTTTGCCACTGATCAAATCGGGCATGGCAAGCGCAGTCCCTTTGTAGGGAATGTGCACCACAAACAGTCCCGCTTGCGATTTGAACAACTCGGCAGTGAGTTGAACAATGGTGCCATTGCCGCTAGACGCATAGTTCAAACGGCCTGGGTTTTTCTTGGCCAACTCGATCCACTCTTGAATGGTTTTGGCAGGTGAGCTGTTGGGCACCAACATGATGCTCGGTGCGTTACCCACTTGACCAATGGGTGTGAAATCGCGCACCGCATCGTAGGGCATTCTGGGGTTCAAGTTGGGACCGATGGAGTGTGTGCTGGATGTGGCCAACAACAAGGTGTAACCATCGGACACAGACTTGGCTACCAGATCTGAGCCCAAGGTGCCGCCTGCACCCGGCTTGTTGTCTATCACTACAGTAGACCCGATTTTTTCTCCCAGTTTTTGCGACAAGGTTCTGGCAAAAATATCGGTAGCGCCGCCCGCAGGAAAGGGCACCACCAAGCGAATGGGTTTTGTGGGGTAGTTACCAGGGGAAGTTTGGGCCAGCGCCAGCTTGGGCGATAGTTGAAGAACGGAGGCTGTGACCAACAAGGCACCCCATGTTAGGGCGCCCATTTGACGACGCTTGAAACTGTTTGTGTGTAGCATGATGTAAATCCAAAGACACGTTCAAACTGCCATTGTGTCAGGAAATTTTTGCCTATCCCTCACAGAGGTGAAAAGATCATTCACACCAATGAAAACGGCACCCGAAGGTGCCGTTTTGGAATCTGCAGATCTGCAGAATTAATCTTCGACGAAGGCTTCTTCTCGCTTGGACTTCACTGAAGGCAGCAACACGATGATCAGCAAGAGTGCAGCGGCCGCCAACAAACTGGCTGACAAACCGCGGGTGACAAACACCGACCAGTCACCCCGCGACAGCAGCAATGCGCGTCGCAGGTTCTCTTCCATCATGGGGCCCAAGATGAAGCCCAGCAACAAGGGCGCAGGCTCCATGCCCAGTTTGATGAAGGTATAACCGATGACACCAAAGGCGCCCACCATCCAGATGTCGAAGGTGTTGTTGTTGGTGGAGTACACACCAATGGCGCAGAACAAAATGATGGCAGGGAACAACCAACGATAAGGTACCGTGAGCAACTTGATCCAGATACCAATGAGTGGCAAGTTCAAGATGATCAACATTAAGTTACCCAACCACATAGAGGCAATCAGGCCCCAGAACAACTCTGGGTTGCTGGTCATCACTTGGGGGCCAGGTTGAATGTTGTGAATGGTCATGGCACCCACCATCAAGGCCATCACCGCATTGGGTGGAATACCCAAGGTGAGCAACGGAATGAAGGAGGTTTGTGAACCTGCATTGTTGGCAGACTCGGGGGCTGCCACGCCGCGAATGTTGCCTTGACCAAAAGGCACTTCACCAGGACGCAGTTTGGTTTTCTTCTCGATGGTGTAGGCCGCAAAAGCTGCCAAGAGCGCACCACCGCCGGGCAAAATACCCAGCATGGAGCCAATGGCTGTTCCGCGTAAAACCGCAGGAATCATGTTGCGGAAGTCTTCACCTGTGGGGAAGAGTCCCTTCACTTTGCCGGTAAATACTTCGCGCTTGTCTTCAGGCTGTGCCAAGTTGGCAATGATCTCGCCGTAACCGAAGACACCCATGGCAATCACAATGAAACCAATACCGTCTGTGAGCTCAGGGATATCAAAGCTGTAACGTGCCACGCCTGAGTTGACATCGGTACCGATCAAACCCATCAACAAGCCCAGCACAATCATGCCCACGGCTTTGATCAGGGAGCCAGAGGCCAACACCACGGCGCCAATTAGGCCCAAGATCATGAGTGAGAAATATTCGGCAGGACCAAATTTAAATGCAACCTCAGTGAGTGGGGCGGCAAAAGCAGCCAAAATCAAGGTGCCCACACAACCGGCAAAGAAAGAGCCCAAACCAGCCGCGGCCAAGGCAGGCCCGGCTCGCCCTTTTCGGGCCATTTGGTAACCATCAATGACCGTTACCACCGAGGACGACTCGCCTGGCAAGTTCACCAAAATAGCAGTTGTCGAGCCACCGTATTGGGCGCCGTAGTAAATACCGGCCAACATAATGAGGGCGGCAATGGGCGGCAGTGCGTAGGTTGCGGGCAGCAACATGGCAATGGTGGCCACAGGGCCGATGCCCGGCAACACGCCAATCAGCGTACCGAGCAAACAGCCGATGAAGGCGTAAATCAGGTTTTGGAAGGTGAATGCAACACCAAAACCCAAGGACAAGTTATTGATCAAATCCATTTGGGGTACTCCTTAACCTGCAATGAAAGAAGGCCAAACAGGGAACTGCAGTTTGAGCAGCACAATGAAGGCAAGGTAGCTCAAAACAGACAAGACAGTAGCCAAAACCAAAACTTCTTTCAGTTTGAATTTATCGCCTGCCAAGCTCACAACCAGGGTGGTTCCATAAATGGCAACGATCAAACCCATGGCCGGTAATTTGATGCTGGGCAAGCCACCCAACAAAATACCAAACAGCAAGTTGCCTGCAATGATGAAAGACAAAGGCTTCCAAGCCCAAGATCCGACTCGATCGCCTGTGGGGGTTTCAACCACCAAGGATTTGAAAAGCACGATGCCGCCAATGATGGCCAAAATGCTACCCAGCAAAAGCGGGAAATAGCCAGGACCCATGCGTGCACCAGTACCGATGTTGTAGCTTGTAGCTCCGTAAGCAAATGCAGCACCAACCACGGTGTACAGAAGTCCGGAGTAAAAGTCTTTTTGACTTTTGATTTTCACAGGAACACTCCTCCAAAAAGTTTGGGATGGCGGATTTTCAGGCCAATTCTTGCCATTCGATATGTGGGTTTCACCTACAGAGTGGCAAATAAGGCCTTTGCTTTGTGGGTTTACCCTAGCTTTCTAAGCTTTGCGCACTCGGATTATTTCAGCAAGGGTTTAAAAACTCTCAGCCACTTTGTGGCAGGTAGTCCAAATCTATTTTCAATCGCCTCAGCTTGAACCAAGAATGCATCTTTGGAAGGCCTGCTGGGCACACGTTGCGCCAAGACCACCGTATTGCCTTCGCGGGTGGGTTTGAAAGCCCACAAGGCATCTTCTCCAAATGCCTCCGCCATTTTGGCCATGCTTTGGTCGTAACTTGAAGTGCGTCCAAACAAATTGACAGTCATGGTGCCTTCATCTGTGAGCAGCGCACGACAATTTTTGTAAAAGGCCACACTGTCTAGCACTGGGGCCGCGGCCTCGTGGTCATAGAGGTCTACATGCAAAATATCAACGGTGCCAAGCCACTCTTGACTTTGAATTTCCTTGGCTGCATCGGCAATGATGACGCGCATGCGGGGGCCGTCTTCTGGCAATTTGAACCAGCCTCGACATGCATGCAACACGCCAGGGTTTAATTCAATGGCAGTGCACGTCCAGCGCATTTTTTTGTAGCAAAACTTGGTCAAGCTGGCCGCCCCCAAGCCCAACTGCATGGCATGACGACCGGCAACCGAAGCGCTCTTTAAAAATAACAAGCCCGCCATCATTCTTTGAATGTACTCAAGGTCTAAGTCAAACGGTTCCTTGATGTTCATAGCGCCTTGAATCCAGGGCGTGCCTAAATGCAAATAGCGCGACACACCATCTTCCGAAAAATTGACTTCTGGCAGCAGGGTGGCTTTGGATGAAGATTTGCTCATGGATTTTCAAAATGATGAAGCTGCGGGAGAACACGCTGCGCATTGGCCAAGGTGGCGGCCGCAATGTCAGACACTGAAAGGCCGCGCAACTGCGCCAGAACCGCACCCATGCGGGGCAACTCGGAGGGCTCGTTTCTTGCCTGCACAGACAGCCCATGTTCTGATTTTCTATCGGCTTGTGTTTTGTAAAGCCAATGCGGCGGTATGTCTGGCGAATCAGTTTCCAACACCAAAGCCGATAGCGGCAGCTCAGTGGCCAAGCGCCTGAGTTGCAATGCTCGATCGAAGGTAAGTGCACCCCCAAAACCCAAAGCAAAGCCCATTTCAATGAAGGTTTGAGCTTGCTGAAAACTGCCATTGAAGGCATGCGCGATGCCGCCCTGCACCAAATGCCGCCTGAGTCCTTTTAACAATTCATCGGCGGATTTGCGCACGTGCAAAATGACGGGGAGTTTGAATTTTCGCGCCAGCTTCAATTGGGCGTGGTAGAAGAATTCTTGCTTCTCTCGCATGGCTGGTTCACAAAGCGCAGGGACAAAAAAATCGAGGCCTATTTCACCCACGGCCACCAGCCTGGCATCTGAGCGCAAACCTTGGTCGTCTTTGGCCAAAGCAAGCTCAATGCACTGCGCCAAAAAATCCAAGTCTTGTTCTTGAGCCTGTGGCACATACAAGGGGTGAATTCCAAGAGCATAGGGCTGGTGAAATTCTTGCGCCAACTTTTGCAAAGACAAAAAATCTTTGGCTTGAACTGCGGGCATGACACACCAAGCCACGCCTTGCAATTGTGCGTTTTGCATGACCGCTTTGCGGTCTAAATCAAACTCAGGGGCATCTAAATGGCAATGGCTGTCAAGCCAGCGCAGGCTCATGGCTGAAGCACGCCTTTTTCTAAACGAAGGACCCGACTGCAACGTGCCGCCAGTTGGGGGTCGTGAGTGACCACCACAAAGGCAGTGCCTTGTTGTTCGGCTGTGTTGAGCATGAGGTCAAAAACGCTTTCAGCAGTGGCCCGGTCTAGATTGCCAGTGGGCTCATCGGCCAACACACAAGCGGGCTGCGTCACCATGGCGCGCGCGATGGCCACCCTTTGGCGCTCGCCCCCTGAGAGCTCTGCAGGTCGGTGCAATGCCCTGTTTTGGAGTCCCACTTGCGCCAGCCTTTCCAAGGCCACGGCATTGACCGCTTGCTTCGAATCCCGCCGTATCCAAAGCGGCATGGCCACATTTTCTTGTGCGGTAAATTCGGGCAACAAATGGTGAAATTGGTAAACAAAGCCAAGCAAGCGGTTGCGTCTGGCACCTTGTTCGGCGGCACTGAACCCAGACCAATCTTGTCCCTGTAACAGAACTTGTCCTTGGGTGGGCGAGTCGAGGCCGCCCATCAAATGCATGAGCGTGCTTTTGCCAGAACCTGAGGCCCCCACGATGGCCACAGTTTCACCCGCTTGGACGCTGAGGTCGACGCCTTGCAAGACAGAGACGCTCAAGCCACCTTCTGAAAAACGCTTGCTTAAACCCCGAACTTCAAGCACCGGCTGTTGGGTCACATCACTCATAACGCAAAGCCTCCGCAGGGTTGACTTGGCTGGCGCGCCAGCTCGGATAGAGCGTAGCCACAAAGGACAAGACCAATGAAATAAGCACAACCGGCAAGATGTCAGACATTTGGGGATCGCTTGGCATGCGGCTAATGAGGTAGATGTCTTTGGGTAAAAAGCTGGCGCGGAAAAGTGTTTCGAGCGCTGGCACGATCACATCAATGTTGAATGCAATGAGCAAGCCCAACAGCATGCCACCCAACGTGCCAATGACGCCTACCAAGGCACCCTGCACCATGAACACCCCCATGATGCTTCTAGGACTTGCGCCCAAGGTTCGCAGGATGGCGATGTCGGCACGTTTGTCGGTGACGGTCATGACCAAGGTTGACACCAAATTGAAAGCAGCCACCGCCACAATGAGCGTGAGGATGATGAACATCATTCGTTTTTCAACTTGAACAGCCGCAAACCAGGTTCTGTTTTGTTGCGTCCAATCGCGCAGCGCCATGCCCATGGGCAAGGTGGGTGCAAGCTCTCGCGCTACCGCTCGCGCTTCGTGCAAATCTTTGATTTTGAGACGGATGCCTGTGGGGCCTTCTAAGCGAAAAATTTTGCCCGCATCGGCCACGTGCAACATGGCCAAGGATGCGTCATATTCGTAGTGCCCTGAGTTGAAAACACCGACCACTTGCATTTGTTTGAGGCGTGGCAAAACGCCCGCTGGCGTCACTTGACCGTTGGGCGCAATGAGCGTCACGGGGTCGCCAATTCGCAGACCCAACTGCCGCGCCAAATCAATTCCTAACACAATCCCAAACTGCCCTGGCACCAATTCTTGGATGCCTGGCAGGGCTTGGTTGCCAGACATAGAACCTGCAGACAGATCCACCACGCTGGGTTCGAGTGCAGGATCAATGCCCCTTACCAAGACCCCCTTCATGTCTTCACCCCTGGCCAGCAAGGCCTGGGCTGCAATGAAAGGAGCAGCACCAATGACTTTGGGGTTGCTTGTTATTTGCTGGAGAGTTCCGTTCACGTCCTCTAAAGGTCCGCCATCGGCTGAAATCAATTCGATGTGAGACACCACACTTAGCATTCTGTCTCGGACTTCTTTTTGAAAGCCATTCATGACAGACAAAACAATGACCAAGGCTGCAACACCAAGGCCAATGCCCAACATCGAAACGCCGGAGATGAAGGAGATGAAGCCATTGCGGCGCGTGGCTCTGCCTGCGCGGGTATAACGCCAACCCAATACCAACTCGTAAGCCAATTCAAAACTCATTCAGGGCCACTTTCAAGGGACAGATACTGCCACATACCAAATGCCGCATACAAAATGCCACATGCCGACCGTCACAAAGGGACATTGTGTCATCCCTGACAATAGGGGCATGAAAGCAGGCTTACCACCCAACGCAACGCCCCAGGCCCTTCAAGGCCAAACAACCCTCCGCCATGGGGTGATTGCCTATGCCGCCCCAGTGTCTGAGGCGCTGCAAAAGGCAATGGACACATTGTATTTGCCGAACCTGGAAAAATTACTCAGCCGCCTGTCGCACATCAAAAATTCGAGCCAAGCAGCCGAAGATGCAAGTGCGTTCCTCATGCCGCACGAAGATGCCCCCAAACTCATTGGCATGGTGCCCAGTTTAGGCCCAGAAGCCATCATGACCCCCTGCCATTGGCAGGTTGGCATGAACGAGGTGATTTTGCTCAAGCCTGAGGAGTTGGCCTTGAGCGACGCAGAATCAAGGCAAGTTTTGTCTGCCATGCAACCCTACTTTGCGGAGGACGGGCTGCAAGTTGTGTACGAAAGCCCTTTGGTTTGGCGTGTCACTGGTCATCTGATCGATGGTTTGCCTTTGGCCAGCATTGAGCGAGTGTCTGGCCAAAGCATTCAAACGTGGATGCCCAATTTGCAACAAGCCAAAACTTTGCAACGTTTACAAAGTGAAATGCAGATGCTTCTTTACCAACACCCTGTGAACGACGAGCGAAGTTTGAAGGGCCGATGGACGGTGAATTCTTTTTGGATGCACAGAGGTTTAGACCAGCTTTACCCGCAAAGCGACACGCTTTCGGTGGCCCTCGATTTGAGAGAAGCAGCCCAACTGTCTGACCCAGCGCTTTGGCAAAAGTCATGGCAAAAGCTTGACAACACGCTCGCACATTCTTTGTGCCAAGCTTTGGATTTGAACCAAGCCGTGTCGCTCACACTGTGCAGCGAAAATTCTTGGCGACACTACACACTTCAGCCAGATTCATGGCGCCAAAAACTGCAGCGTGTTTTCAAACCTGTCTCTTTAAGTCGAGAATTGCGCGCCTTGTCTAATGGAGTTGCCAGCCCATGAGTTTGAAAATATTGACGCGCGACGTTCCACCGCGCAGCGCCTGGGCCTTAGAACAAGCCGGCATCCACCCACTGCTGTCGCGCTTGTTTGCCGCGCGTGGCATTGTGAGTGCAGAAGAACTGGACGATGGACTGGCCAAGTTGTTGGCGCCAAGCTCATTGAAAGGAAACCACGCTGCAGCGGTGTTGTTGGCCGATGCCATTGCAAACAACAAACGCCTTTGCATCGTGGCCGACTACGATTGCGACGGCGCCACAGCGTGCGCAGTTGGCCTTCGGGGTTTGCGCATGTTAGGCGCTCAAAACGTAAATTACATCGTGCCTGATCGCGTTGTGGATGGCTATGGTCTGACGGCCCCCATCGCAGAGCGTGTGAAGCAATCGGGCGCTGACGTCCTCATCACTGTCGACAATGGCATTGCCAGCATAGAGGGCGTTGCGCAAGCGCAGGCTTTGGGTTTGCAAGTTTTGATCACAGATCACCACTTGCCTGCGGCCAGCTTGCCCACGGCAGAAGTGATTGTGAACCCCAACCAAGCAGGTTGTGATTTCGAAAGCAAATCATTGGCAGGTGTGGGCGTGATGTTTTATGTGCTGCTGGCCTTGCGTGCCGAGCTGCGCCAACGTGGCGTTTTCTCAGCCGAGTCGCAACCCAAACTCGATACCCTTTTGCCGCTGGTGGCCTTGGGCACAGTGGCAGACGTGGTGAGACTTGACAACAACAACCGCCGCTTGGTGGCGCAAGGCTTGAAGCGCATTCGGGCAGGACAGATGCCTGCTGGCATGCTGGCATTGTTCAAAGCGGCTGGCCGTGAGCCCAAAGTAGCCACCACCTTTGACTTCGGATTTGCACTCGGCCCCCGGATCAATGCCGCAGGCCGCTTGTCAGACATGACATTGGGCATTGAATGCCTCACCTCCGACGATGCCGCAAGAGCCGATGAATTGGCCAAGCAACTGGATGCCATCAATCGGGAGCGCCGCGACATTGAGGGCGACATGCGCCAGCAAGCCATGGACATTGCCGAGTCTTTGTTGGATGACAGCGAGGAGCCGCCTCCCGCCATCTGCGTTTTCGATCCCGATTTTCACGAGGGTGTGGTGGGCATTGTGGCCTCCCGCATCAAAGACAAATTTCACCGACCCTGCTTTGTTTTTGCCGCCAGCAACGCGCCGGGCAAAGAACACGAATTGAAGGGCTCAGGCCGTTCGATTCCGGGCTTTCACCTGCGAGATGCACTTGACCTCATGGCCAAAAAGCATCCGCAAGTGTTGTTGCGATTTGGTGGCCATGCCATGGCTGCCGGCTGCACCATCGACGAAGAAAACTTGGAATTGTTTGAGGCTTCTTTCATGCAAGTGGCTGCCGATCTTTTGTCGCCTGCAACGCTTCAGCGCAAATTGGAGACCGATGGCCCGCTGCAAGCGCAATACCGACGCGTTGAATTCATCGATGTGATGCACAAAGAGGTATGGGGTCAAGGCTTTGCAGCGCCTGTGTTCAGCGACGAGGTGGAAGTTGTTTCACAACGGCTGGTGGGTGAAAAACACCTCGCCCTCAAACTGAAACACCAAGGTCAACCTGTGGACGGCATTTGGTTTGGCCGAATTGAACCTTTGCCCGCTCGGGTCAAGCTGGCCTATCGGCTTGATGTCGATGAATGGCAAGGGCAAAAACGCGTGCGCTTCATGGTGGAAGCCGCCGAGCTTTAACCTCTTTATCGCTTGGCCTGCAGGTCCTTCAAAACTGCTGGTGAAACAAGCCCCTCCACCTTGCCACCCAAGGTGGCAATTTCTCTGACCAAGGTGCTGCTGATGTGCTGCACCGAGGCGCTGGTGTGCAAAAAGACAGTGTCAACTTCGGGAGCCAAATGCCGGTTCATGCGGGCCATTTGTGTTTCGTAATCGTAGTCAGTGACGGAGCGCAAGCCTCGCACAATGACGCGCGCGCCTTGGCTGTGCACAAAATCGCACAGCAAACCTGAGAAAGGCAAAACCGTGACGTTACCCAAATCTTGTGTCACCTCTTGCGCCATGGCCAAACGCTCATCCAGGGTGAACATGGTTTTTTTGTGGTGTGCGGTAGCCACAGCCACCACCACTTTGTCAAACATTTGCGAGGCGCGGTACACCACATCCTCATGACCCAAGGTGATGGGGTCAAAAGTTCCAGAATAAACAGCGGTCACTGTGCGACTCATGAGGAGCTCCTGATGGTTTGGAGGGATTATCCCTCGATTGGTCGTTGCAGCAAGTGGGCATGAACGGCGCCAGCTTTCATGTGCTTTTGAGCTTGCAGGCCACACGCTTGAAGGGCCTCGTCTGTCCAATGGAGGGGGGCTTCTAAGTACACCCACCCGCCAGGCACAACGGCATTGACGGCTGCCTTCAAAGCATTTTCAAAGTGCGAGCTCTCAAAGGGCGGGTCCAAAAAAACCACATCGAGGCTGCTGGGCGCTAAGCGCTGAAGCGCCATCATGGCGTCGCCCTTTTGAACTTGAACGGTGTGGGCTTTCAAACGCTCGCGCGTTTGACTGAGCAGCGTGACCAATTGTGCGTCTTGCTCCAACATCAAGACACTTTTCGCGCCCCGCGAAGCAGCCTCAAAGCCCAAGGCACCTGTGCCAGCAAATGCATCAACACAACGCCAATCGGTGAGATCTTGGCCCAACCAATTGAACAAAGTTTCGCGCACTCTGTCGGGCGTGGGCCGAAGGTCAGGTCGATCAATCACTTTGATTTTGCTGCGCTTCCATTGGCCACCAATGATACGCACTTCGTGCGAAGGTGAACCGATAGCAACTTGACGGATGGGTTTGGTAGGCATGGCCTTAAGCTTACCGCGTTGTCAGGCAATTTTGCGCTTGACCTAAGTTTTCATAGAATAGTCCCTTACAGACCGACCAATATGTTCCGATTCTTTCGCTCATCCCCCAAACCAGAACCTGCTCAGGACAAGACCACTTCGGTCAACCCCTCAGCAAAGCCGGTGGCGCCCGGCACAGCGGCTGAGCCACCAACGCCTGCTGAGCCCCCTCGGCAGTCTTGGCTCAGCAAACTCAAAGCGGGCTTGCGCAAAACAGGCGGCAGCATTGCATCCGTCTTCACTGGCACGCAAATCGATGATGCGCTTTACGAAGAGCTTGAAACGGCCTTGTTGTTGGCCGATACAGGCGTCAAGGCCACTGAACACCTGCTGCAAGACCTTAAGGCTCGCGTCAAAGCCACCAAAGCCACCGACCCTGCAGCGGTCAAAGCTTTGCTGATCGAGGCCATTACAGACTTGCTCATGCCACTGCAAAAACAACTTCACATTGGTACTCAAAAGCCAATGGTCTTGATGGTGGCGGGCGTGAACGGGGCAGGCAAAACCACATCCATTGGCAAACTCACACACCACCTGGCAGACCAAGGGGCCAGTGTGTTGCTGGCGGCGGCCGACACCTTCAGAGCCGCAGCACGCGAGCAACTGGCTGTTTGGGCGCAGCGCAATACAGTTGAAATCATCAGCCAACAAGGTGGCGATCCTGCGGCGGTGAGCTTTGATGCAGTCTCTGCTGGCAAAGCGCGCGGCAGGGATGTGGTGTTGGTCGATACAGCGGGCCGCCTGCCCACCCAACTGCACCTCATGGAAGAGTTGAAAAAAATCAAGCGCGTGGTGCAAAAAGCCGATGCATCGGCCCCCCACGAAGTCTTGTTGGTCATAGACGGCAACACGGGTCAAAACGCCTTGATGCAAGTGAAAGCCTTTGACGAAGCATTGGGCCTCACTGGACTCATTGTCACCAAGCTCGACGGCACGGCCAAAGGCGGCGTGCTGTGCGCCATTGCCCGCGAAAAAGCCATTCCCGTTTACTTCATTGGTGTGGGCGAGCAACTGGATGACCTTCAAACATTTGATGCGCGTGAATTTGCAGAAGCTTTGCTTAACTGAGCTAGCTTTTTCAAAATGACAACCCGCCCATGGATCATTGCTAGCTCGGCCATTTTGTTTTTGGGCGCAACTGTCTTTTGGTTTACACGAGATGAACCCACTGGCAGCCAAGCTCTGCCAGCCAAACTGCAATGCGAGCTACCGCCCTCTTCTGCAGACGCGCCTAAACCCGGCATGGTTTGGATTCCTGAAGGCGTCTTCGATATGGGCGACAGTGTTTACCCAGAAGAGAAACCTGTTCGAAACGTGCGAGTCAATGGTTTCTGGATGGACCGCACAGAAGTCACCAATGCAGAATTTGCAGCCTTCGTCAAAGCCACGGGGTATGTCACGGTGGCCGAGCGGCCAGTCAACCCTCAATTGATGGCCAACTTGCCAGAAGACATGCGCAAGCCTGGCGCTGTGGTCTTCAAAGTACCCGCCCAGCTCACGCATGGCGATGATCCGCGCCAGTGGTGGCAATACATCCCAGGCGCCAATTGGAAACAACCAGCAGGGCCCAACTCAAGCATTGACAAATTTGGCCAATTTCCTGTTGTGCACATCACCTACGAAGATGCCCAAGCTTATGCCCGATGGAAGGGCCATCGCTTGCCCACAGAAGCAGAGTGGGAATGGGCCGCCCGTGCTGGTGCCAAGGCCTTGCCTGGCCAACACGATCAACACGATCAACCCACCAGCGCCAACACCTGGCAAGGTATTTTTCCCATGGCCAATGCCAGCGAAGATGGTTTTGCAGGCTTAGCCCCTGTAGGGTGCTATGCGCCCAATGCCTATGGCCTGTTTGATATGGTTGGCAATGTGTGGGAGCTCACTGCCGATGTCTTTGTGGCTGATAGACCTGCAGTTTCTAACAGCCAAGGGCTTGATCCTGATGAAGCGCAGCGACCGCCTATTTTCAAAACGCTTCAGCCCAATTTACAGCCGAAGACTCGCGTGATCAAAGGCGGCTCATTTTTGTGCGCCCCCAATTACTGCATGCGATATCGCGCAGGGTCTAGGCAACCCCAAGAAGACGATTTGGCGGTGAGCCATTTGGGCTTTAGAACCATCTATCAGCCATGAAGATGGCCAAACGCGCACTGACCGCATTTTTGGTTTTGCTGGCCTTGGTCGCAGGCTTGGTGTTTGTCTTGAAAGACAAGATCACGCTGGGCGCTGAGGCTTTTTTGTATGGCTACCCCTTGGTCATGATGGAGACCACGCGGGTTCACAGCGCGAAATACATCGGCCCCGAAAATCAGCTGCGCTTGGTCAGGCAATTTCCAAACGCCCAATTCAAAGATGTGGTGCGCCCCAATGTCGACACGCTCTACACCACGGCATTCATCAGCATGAAAGAGGGCCCGTGGGTTTTTGAAATGCCGGCCAATGACAAGCGGTATGAGCTGATGCCCTTCATGGATGCATGGACGCATGTGTTTGCATCACCTGGCAGCAGAACTTCAGGCAACCAAGGCGCTATTTATTTGCTAGTCGGCCCGCAATGGCAAGGCACCGTGCCCAAGGACATGACGCTTCTCAAATCGCCCACCGACATGGTTTGGTTAATTGGCAGAACGCAAACCAATGGCACCGCCGATTTTGGAACAGTGCATGAATTGCAAAATCGCTTGAAGCTCACAAAATGGGATCCCAATTCCAACACGGTTCTAGTTGGCTCGCATTCAAAAAAACTTGCACCACCCGCTTGGCAAGCCAGCACTGCGCCCGCCTTACCGCCCGTTGCACAAATGAAAGCAATGAGTACCCTCGATTTTTTCAATCAGCTCATGCAACTGATGGTGAGCAACCCACCAGCCCCAGAAGATGCCCCCTTGCTTGCGCGACTGGCACAACTTGACATTCGGCCAGGGCAAGCAGTGACGCTGCAATGGCACCAGCATTTGAGTTTTGCCTTAGGCCGATGGATAGCCCACCAGCGCGTGATGAAGGCTTTGAACAACAAACCCATCGATGGCAGTTGGTCGGTACCGCCCCTCAATTTAGGCCGTTATGGCACCGACTACAACACGCGGGCTGCAGTGGCCATGGTGGGGCTTGGGGCCAACTTGCCAGAAGATGCTATCTACCCCAACACAGCACTTGACCATGAAGGCAAACCACTGAATGGGCAGCATCGGTATCGGGTGCATTTTGCGGCCAAGGCCTTGCCCCCCGTCAAAGCTTTTTGGTCCATCACAGCGTATGGAGCAGATGAATTTTTAATCGACAACCCCATCCAACGATTTGCCTTGGGTGACAGAGACCCATTGGTATTCAATCCAGATGGCTCATTGGACATTTGGATACAAGCTGCGCCACCCGATTCAAAAGAAGCCCACGCCAATTGGCTGCCTGTTCAAAAGGGCGCACCGTTTTTACTCAATGCACGCCTTTATTGGCCTGAAGACAGAGCATTGAATGGGTCGTGGAAAATGCCCGTGGTTGAACGTCTGAATTGAGCAAGCCAAGTCAAATTCAAGCCAGCCTCAAGTGAGGCTCAAGTCACTTGTTTCAAAACCAAATAATTTGAAATCAAGCCCTGCAAATAAGCCCTGATGTTGGGCGGATTCACTGGGCGACTCAGGGCTTGGTAGCCACCCACAATGGCCAAATAAAGTAGCGCTGCCAAATCGCGCGCCTTGGCCTTGTCTTTGACGATGACCATGAATTTGGACTCAAACAAATTCATGCGTTCAGCATCCACTTCCACCAACATTTGGGCAGCACCTGCGTGCAAATGACTCAGGGCTCTCAAGGCTTGCTCGAAGCGAAGGTTTTCAAGCTCTGAGCCCGCCTGGTTGAAAGCCGCGTCCACCACAAATTCCAAATCTTGAATGGGGTTGTGGCTGCGGTGGGATTTCAGTTTTTCATCCAGCTCGAGTTGGGACAATTTCCAACGCATCAGCAAGCTGTTGATCAAGTCGGCGTGGTCGCTGAAGTGCCAGTAAAAACTGCCCCGCGTCACCTTGAGCTTTTCTGCAATGGCCAGAACTTTGACATTCTCAAAGCCACCCGCCACCACCGCCTTGAAAGCTTCGTCTAGCCAATTGTCTCGGGATAACCGAGCGGCCTCTGGTGCCATCGATTTGGTCTTTTGATTTTGATCTGGTGTGTCCATGCGTGTCATGCCCTATTTTGAAGCATGTCTGTTCGCCCCTTAAATTGGCACTCGCTAGCGAAAACCCTAGACATGCTTCGATCTTTGCTGTGCTAGAGTGAATTGTCAATACACATGTGTACTGATCAAACAACTATTTTGGAGACACCCATGACCGATTCCCTGCACAAAGCAACATCCCGCCAGCTCGCTTTTGCGACGTTGCCGTGGGTTGCGCTACTGACCTGTGGCTTGAATGCGCAAGCGGCTGAAAGTTTTAAATTGCGTCAAGCACCTGTCGGTGCCTTTGGCGGCGAGATTGCAGCAAGTGCAGACAAACCCGGTTTTTTTGGAACGGCCAGTCTCACCCAATTGCAAATTTATAAAATAGCAGATGCTTCTGGAAACGATGTTGCACCACCCCCCATTTCACCCATCCAACTGAACCCCACACTGCCCTACAAAGTCGTGTTTCCAGCTGGCAGCTTGGCATTCAACCAAGACCAAACACAATTGAATGTGGCCGGTGGCTACCTCACTGAAAGCACCTATGGAAATGGTCATGTGGTGTTTGCGATCAATCTGCCTTTTATTCAACAAAAGCGCACTTACATCGTCACTCAACCGGCTGGAACCCTGACACCTGCAGCCACCACACCGCCTCTGCCTGCCAGTGTGGTGACCCAGCTCAATGGTGGAACAGCCTTGGCCAACGCAGAAGTTCAAAAACGGGTTAATGCAGCCAGTGTTCCTCAGAATCTTGAAGTTTCAGGCATGGGCGATGCTGAGTTGTCCACGGTGTGGATTCGTCACGCAGATCGCCTGAAGGTTGCTGCGGGCGTGTCGCTGTTTGTGCCAACAGGCTCTTATGACAAGAGTCGCGGCCCCAACCCTGGCTTTGGTAACTTCTACACCTTGCGACCTGGCGTTGCAGTCACTTACAACTTGAATCCCAAGCACTCAGACTCCAATTGGGATGCAGGCGTCAGCATCGCAGGCCGCGTGTCTTATGGCATTAACACCCGCAACAAAGACACCGACTACAAGAGTGGCAATTTTCTCTACGCTGAAGGCGGTATCGTGAAAGTTTCTGGCGACTGGGCGTATGGCCTCAACGTGTTTACCACCCAGCAAATTTCAGACGACACCGGAACTGGTGCCCCAGCCGATGGCAACCGATACAAAACCAATGGTTACGGCCCCTTTGTGTCTTACAAACTTCCCGGCAAAAATGCAGGTCTCAATTTGCAATTCAGCGACAACTTTGGCGGCCGCAATGCCATCGTAGCCAAAAGTCTGCAACTGCGTTTGATCAAGGCTTGGTAAGACAGTCTTGATTGCTTAAGGTCAATGTGGTTTAGTTTCAAGCCTTACTTCAATGACCGTTCGAAGTCTCAAAAGTTGGCTGATGCCCGTCATCAGCCAACATCTTTTATCTCGCAAACGCCTTCTGGCGCTTCGTGAAAAATCAGAAATCAAACGCAGCGCCCAACAGCGCCCTCACGTTTTGCATTTCTTTCATGAGCTTGAAGACCCCTACTCCCAGCTGTTGGCACAAGCCATCCCTCTCCTACAAAACAAATACTCAGTTTCTGTCGTACAACACGTGGTAGGGCCGCCCGACGATTCTGCGGTGCCCGAGCGCGACAAACTCAAGGCCTATAGTCAGCAAGATGCCGCGCGTTTGGCCAAGCAGTATGGACTTCAATGGCCTATCATCTCACCGAGTGCAGCATCAGCACCCACGCACATTGGCAAAGATGCATGGCTCACCTCGCATCGCTTGCGAAAAAAGTGGGGACACTATTTAAGTGGCGTGATTTATTACGAAGGTGAATGGTATTGGGGCATTGATCGGCTGCATCATTTGGAAGCGCGGCTCAATGCCTTGGGTCTTTCAAAGCAAGCGCCTTCGGCCAAAGTGGGCGAACGACCACCGCTCTTTTACACACCGCAGTATCAAAGTTTGGGGCAAGTCCCTGAAGATACCTGCATTGATTTCTTTTTCTCATTGAGAAGCCCTTACTCCGCCATCAGCTGCGCCAAACTATTTCCTTGGGCCAAGGAGCACGGCGTGACTATCAACTTGCGATATGTGCTGCCCATGGTGATGCGCGGTTTGCCAGTACCCGCCGAAAAAAGAAAGTACATCAGCTTGGATGCGGCACGCGAAGCCTATGTTCAAAACGTGCCTTTTGGCAGGCTAAATGACCCTTTAGGCAAGCCCACAGAGCGGGGCTTGGCGCTGATGCCGTTTGCTCAAATGCACGATTTGGCTGAAGACTATGTCATGTCTTTCATGCAAGGAGTTTGGTCTGAGGGCTTAGACGCTGGCACAGATGCTCACCTTCAAATCATTGTGGAGCGTTGTGGCCTCAATTGGCAAGCCGCCAAAGACATTCTGAAAAGTCAAAGCAATGAGCAGCATTGGCGAGGCGTTGCAGAGCAAAACAGGCAAGCACTTTTTGCGCTGGGCTTGTGGGGTGTACCCTCCTTCAAATTTGCAGACACCGCAGTCTGGGGTCAAGACAGATTCTGGGTCATTGAAAAAGCTTTGCACGATCACTTTGATCTGGCGACTCCCACTGAATCATGAAATCCAACAGCAGTTCCCTTCAAGTTTGGCTAGCCGTTCTGGCCAGCCTTGCCATTCTCATCAGCACGCCTGCATGGGCCAAACGACCCAATATCGTTGTGATGTTGGCCGACGATTGGGGCTTCAGTGACGTGGGGGCTTTTGGCAGTGAAATTCAAACTCCCAATTTAAACCAACTGGCCAAATCTGGAACTCGCTTTTCCAATTTCCATGTGAGCGCGTCGTGCTCGCCCACCCGCTCGATGTTGCTCACAGGCGTTGACAACCATCTGAATGGCGTCGGCAACATGCGCGAGACCATTCCGCAGTCGCATGTGGGTCGGGCTGGTTATCTGAGTGTGCTTAATCAGCGTGTGGTCACAGTATCCAGTTTGCTGCAAGACAGTGGCTACCGAACTTATGCGGCTGGCAAATGGCATGTGGGCAAAGAACCGCACAACCTACCGCCAGCCAGAGGCTTTGACAGGTCTTTGGTCATGGGCGATAGCGGCTCAGACAACTGGGAAACAGGCAAGCTTTACTTAGACCTCACAGACAAGGTGTATTGGTACGAGAACGGGCAAGAAGCCAAAATGCCCAAAGAGTTTTACTCCTCAGAGTTTTACATCGACAAAACCCTGGAGTACCTCAAAGCCGACGCCAAATCGGACAAGCCTTTTTTTGCCTACATCGCTTTTCAAGCCAACCACATTCCACTGCAAGCACCCCAGTCTTTCATTGACAAATACAAAGGCCGCTATGACGCGGGTTGGGATGTCTTGCGCAATGAACGCCGGGACAAAGCCATTGCCCTGGGGCTGATACCGGCCAATTCCAAAATGGCCCACTTGCCTTCAACGCATGTGGCTTGGAATTCTTTGAGTGCCACGGACAAAGCCTATCAAGCGCGTCGGATGGAGGTTTATGCAGCCATGGCCGAGGCCATGGACTTTCACATTGGTAGGCTCATCGCTCACTTGAAAGAAACCGGTGAGTACGACCAAACGGTGTTTATGTTCTTGTCTGACAATGGTGCAGAAGCCTCCGATCCCTATGCCTTGGCGGTGGGGCGCTGGTGGCTGGATCGACATTACAACCGCGATCTGGATCGATTGGGCAGCAAAGGGGCCTACAGCGTCATTGGCCCCAACTGGGCAAGCGCAGCCTCAGCGCCATTGAGCACCTACAAATTTTTTGCGGGTGAAGGCGGTATTCGGGTGCCCCTTATTATTTCGGGCATCCCCAACATGCCTAAGTCTGCCAGCAACCGAGTGCATGCCAGCCTCACGCATGTGAAAGACATCGTGCCCACTTTGCTTGACTTGGCCGGCGTGTCACATCCTGGCACGGTTTACAAAGGGCAAACCATCTACCCCTTAAGTGGACACAGCCTCATGCCCGTGATTGCTGGCGATGCCACCAGAGTTCGAGGTCCTGACGAAATATTGGGCTACGAGTTGTCTGGCAACAAAGCTTTGTTCAAGGGTGATTTCAAATTGCTCAGCAACTTGGCACCTGTGGGTGACGGCCAATGGCACTTGTACAACATCGTCCAAGACCCCGGTGAAACACATGATCTGCAACACGAATTGCCCGATCTGTTTTTAAGCATGCAAGCCGACTATGCCAAATGGGCCAAAGCAAATGGCGTGCTAGAGATGCCTGAAGGCTACGACCCCATTCAACAGGTCATCATCAACTCTTTGGTGTTTGTTTACTGGCCACGCTACCAGATGTTGTTGCTCGGGCTTTTGGGCATCTTGGTATTGGGATTTTTTTGGTTTTGGCATCGGCGCAAACATCGCCTTCTGTCGCAAGTGGCTCATTGAGCAAGCTCCATCACCATGGCGCCATCTGGTTACTTTGACAGCCCTTGGCCTTGCGAGGACGCAGGGCCATCTCGACTTCAAACACCTCACAACACGGCATGCCTGAATTTGCAGCCCGGCATGAAACTGGCATGCACATCCAGAAGCACACGGATGTCGACCATGACAGTATTGGGTGCGCCGGGCGAAGTGTTTTTGCTCACTCACTCAGCCATTCGCGCGCAGCTGGGACTGGCCACCACGGCGCAGGTTTCTCGCATTGACCCCTTCACATTAGAAACACTCGAAAGCTCCCCAAGGCTAGAGGGCGGCCCCATGTGGCCAGGCGGCATGGCGGTTCATGCCAATGGTCACATCATTGTGGTTTACGGGCGATATGCACACAAACTCAACCGGCATTGCCAACCAGTGGCTTCGTATTTATTGCCCCTGCAAGAGCCCTACAACAGCTTTGTGGTACTCGACAATGGCCTGATTGTGACCAAGAATCTGTCGGCCACCACCCCCGCGCAACTCACCACCCTGCACCCCGACAACTTGAGAGTGGCCAGCAGCGATGTGGTGTGCCCCGAAGCTTCCATTGCGCGCCTCAGTGCCCATGGCAATACGGTGTATGTGGTGGGCGTCAGCCGGGTTTTCAGATACCACTGGCATTCAACTTCACAGCAATTGAAACGCGATCCTGATTGGGAGTTTCATTACCTTCAAGATGCACCGCAAAGTTATGGCTGGGACATGGTCATTGATGGCGAACACGGCTGGTTCATGGACAACGGCAAGCACAACTACTTGGTCAGCATGCTAGATGCAGGCAGTCATCCAGCTGCCAATCGGCTCATTCGCGTATCACTGCACAATGCGCAATCGCATCAAAGCTGGGAGGTCAGTGGCCTGCCGTATGGCAGCATCACCAATCCACCTTTGATCGATTTAAAGCGCCGCATTGTGGTGGGCTACGACTCTGCCAATCGACATTTGCGGGCCTGGAGAATAGATGCCGCTCACAATGGCGACGCGCACGATGTTGAATTGACACCGCTTTGGCATCACGCTCAATTTGGCGCTGCCAGCCATATGCTGCTGTTTGCCAAAACAGGTGAAGTGTGCGTCAATGACTACAGCCGCTTCAACGAGCAAGTCCTTGTGTTGGACATTGAAACAGGTGAAGAAAAAGCGCGTGTGCCAACGGGTGGGCGCATGCAAGGCGTGGTGTTTCCCAGCGTGGGCTGGCACCAAGATTTTTACTGGTCTTCCATGGACCGCCTGGCCCGAATTTACGTCCCCTCACATTAAGCAAGCTTTTTCATGACTAAAACCATTTTGATCACTGGTGCTGGCTCTGGCATTGGCAAAGACTCGGCGTTTGCCTTGGCCGCAAGAGGGCACCGCGTGTTGGCCACCACCCAAACGCAGGCCCAAGCAGAAGCACTTGCCCAAGAGTCTCAACACAAGGGCATTCAGCTCGAGGTTTTCAAGCTTGACATCACCCTAGACGCTGACAGACATCTCATCGAGCCCTTTGCCATTGATGTTCTGGTGAACAACGCAGGCATGGGTGAATCGGGCTCTTTGGCAGAGGTTGACATGCAACGTGTTCGGAAAATATTTGAGGTCAATTTGTTTTGCACACTGGAGCTGACCCAACTTGCATTGCGCGGCATGATTCAACGCGAAAAGGGAACTGTCTTGCTGGTGAGTTCTATCGCTGGCAGAGTTCCCATGCCCTTTCTCATGCCCTACAGCATGAGCAAATTTGCCCTTTCAGCTGCAGGGGCAGGTCTGCGCGCTGAAATGGATCAACTCAAAAAGAATATCCACATTGCACTCATTGAACCCGGTGCCATACACACCGGATTCAACCAAGCCATGACCGACAGCAAATATGCGTGGATGGGGCCCTCCTCTTACTTTGCACACCAAGCTGAAAAGATGCAAAAACAGGAGCGCGCTACGTTTCAATTTTTAGAAGCTAAAAGTACCGATGGCATCGTGAAGCAAATCATCAAAGCTAGTGAGGCCAGTCGGCCCAAATTGCGATACACGTCTCCTTGGATTCAAGGCTTTGGCGTTCGAATGGCCAGAATTTTTGGAGTTTAAAAATGCGTATTGGAAAACTGGGGTCAGCCTTTATCGTCTTAGCACTTCTTGCAGGTAGCTTGTATGCGTTTCGAGAACCTCTGAGTTTGGCCGTGGCCAAGCGCATCACAGCGCAGCGCATGGGCAGCGATCCCCTCAAAGATTTACCCGATGGATTGCACATCGCTGTGTGCGGAGCAGGCTCTCCCATGCCTGACGACAAGCGCGGCGGACCCTGTACCTTGATCATTGCGGGCCAACAAATTTTTGTGTTTGACACTGGCAATACCAGTGCTCGCAATATCAATAAATTGGGATTCAATGCGGGCCAGATCCAGGGCATTTTTCTGACGCACTTTCACTCAGACCACATCGATGGCTTGGGCGAACTGCTGCTGCAGCGTTGGGTGTCCAATTCAAACGCACAGCCCGTTCCGGTTCATGGCCCTGAAGGTGTAGAAACCGTGGTCAACGGTTTCATGCAAGCTTATAGCCTGGACCGCGGTTATCGGGTGGCGCACCATGGCGACGACATCCTTCCCAAAAGTGGCTTTGGTGCAAGCCCCAAAACATTTTCAGTGCAAGAAGAAAAGGCCACCTTGGTGTTTGAGAATGCAGACACCAAAGTCTTTGCGTTCAGCATTTCGCACGAACCCATTCACCCTGCCGTGGGATACAAAATTGTTTACAAAGATCGCAGCATTGTGATCAGCGGCGATACCACCCCTTCTCCTCATGTCACTCGGGAGGCCCAAGGTGTGGATGTGTTGATTCACGAAGCCATGTCGATGGACTTGATGAAACTTCTGCAAGACGGCGCGAAAGAAGCCAAGCGTGGCAAGCTTGAACAGCTTATGAAGGACATCACCAATTACCACACCTCGCCCGTAGAAGCGGCTCAAATCGCGCAGCAAGCTCAGGTGTCCTATTTGTTGCTCAATCACATTGCACCACCACTGCCTTTGCCAGGCTTGGTCGATGCATTTCTGAAGGGCACAGCGGATGTGTTTAAGGGCAAGATTCAAGTGGCCAAAGATGGCGATTTACTGAGTTTGCCTGCCGGCAAGAAAAGCATCGACGTGAGTCATCGCTTTTAAGTTTTGAATTTTAAATTTTGAACACCCTTAAAGATTGAAAAAGATTCATGCGTCAATTGCCTCAGATTAAAAACTTTCTTCGCACACCCGAAGAAAGATTTCAAAACTTGCCCGACTTTCCCTTTACGCCTCATTACACCGAAATTGGCGGCTTGCGCATTGCGTATATCGATGAAGGCCCCAAAGATGGGCCAGTGGTATTGCTCATGCACGGTGAGCCTGCTTGGTCATTTCTTTACCGGAAAATGATTCCTGTGTTGGTCAATGCTGGCATGCGTGTGTTGGTTCCAGACCAAGTGGGTTTTGGTCGCACCGACAAACCCACCCAACGCTCAGACTACACCTACGAAAACCATGTGCAGTGGATGAGCGCTTGGCTTGAATCAGTGGATGTCCCGGACATCACCCTTTTTTGCCAAGACTGGGGCTCGCTCATTGGCCTTCGCATGGTGGCTGAAATGCCAGAGCGTTTTGCCCGCATTGCCTTGAGCAACGGCGGCTTGCCCACTGGCAATGAAAAAATACCCAAGGCATTTCACATCTGGCGCGCCTTTGCCATGTACAGCCCTTGGTTTCCCATTGGCAAAATTGTGCGCGCAGGTTGCGCACAAGGCCTGAGCGATGCCGCTGTGGCCGCCTACGACGCGCCCTACCCTAGCTCTAAATACGCAGTGGGTGCGCGGGTCTTTCCCACCTTGGTGCCCATTCATCCCAGCAACCCCGCTCGCGAAGCCAATGAGCGGGCTTGGGAAATGTACAAGGCTTGGACCAAACCCTTCATCACTTTGTTCAGCACACGCGACCCCGTGACCAAAGGCGGTGAAAAGATGTGGCAAAAAAGAGTGCCAGGTGCAGCGGGACAGCAGCACACCCAAATTCGCGGCGCAGGCCACTTTGTGCAAGAAGACAAAGGGGAAGAAGTGGCGCAGGCCTTGGTGGCCTTTGTACGCGCTTGATTTCAGTTGCCGTAATAAACGTATTCGTCAGACGGCAGGGTGGGCTGTCGAAGGTGTTTGTCGATAGCAATGGCCGCCTCGGCCATAGAGGGCCAGCTGGGCTTGACTTGCGTGGCATTGAAAGCCTCTAGCTCTTTTTTCAGGAGGGCCACACGCTCGGGCTCCTTCGCCGCCAAATTGGTTTGCTCCGTGGGATCGGCTGCAAGGTTGTAGAGCCAATCTTTTCTGGGGTTTTGCGTCACTTGCAATTTCCAATCGCCCTTGCGAATTACTCGATAAGAATCAGTTCGCCAGAACAAAGATCGCTCAGGGCCCTTTTCTGTGGGCTTGGCCAATTGAGGCAAAAGATTGATGCCGTCCATCGGTCGATCAGTCGGTAGCTTGGTGCCAGTCGCCGCCGCCACAGTTGAAAAAATGTCCATGTGGTTGACAGGCAGTTGCGGCTTCACGCCCTTTGGAATGCCAGCTGGCCAACGCATGAACATGGGGACGCGAATGCCGCCTTCAAAGAACGTGGCCTTCCAGCCCCGATACGGTTTGTTCAAACCATCGAGGCCAACGTAATGCGCGCCGCCGTTGTCACTGGTAAAAATAACCAGTGTGTTGTCGTCCAAGCCCTTGTCTTTCAAAGTTTTCATCAAGCGGCCAATGTTGCGATCTAGGTTGCGAACCATGGCCGCGTACACCCGCAGTGTGTGATCTTCAATGTGCGACAGTGCCTCGTAGTCTTCTTTGGTGGCTTGCAAAGGTGTGTGCGGTGCTGTGTAAGCCAAGTAAAGAAAGAAAGGCTGATTGCGGTTGGCCTCGATGGCCTTTTCGGCCTCGTCTGTGAGGTAATCGGTGACATAACGCTTGGGCTTAAAGAGTTCGCTGTTGTTAAAGCGCATGCCAAAACTACCAGCAGCCCATTGAAATCTGTCAATGATGTCAAACGATTGCTGCGCGTTCACCACATTGGCATCTTTCTCTGGCAGGTACAAAGAGCTGGCATGTGGAAAAGACAAAGACTCATCAAAGCCATGTTCGTAAGCTCTAAATTCGGGTGCATCTCCCAAGTGCCACTTGCCCACATGCAGTGTTCGATAGCCTTGCCCCTTTAGCAACTTGGCCATGGTGATTTCCGAGCGTGGCAGTCCCATGGTTTCGTAAGGGATCAGATCCTTTTCGCGATCGGCGTGATAGATGGCGTCGTGAAGCTGGTTGGGGCCCTTGTAGTGGCCAATGACCTTCATAAACTGCTTGGGCGTTGGGGTGAACTCAAAACCAAAACGAGTGGGATAGCGGCCGGTCATCATGGCGGCACGTGAGGGCGCGCACGTGGCATTGCCAGAGTAGCTGGTTTCAAAATTGGCACCTTGCTGCGCCAAACTGTTGATATGGGGGGTGGGCACTGTGCCCTGGGCCAAGCCTCCACCATTCAAACTGATGTCGTTGTAGCCCAAGTCGTCGGCCACGATCAGAATGACATTGGGGGGTTTGACGCCAGAATTGTTTTGAGGGATGGCAGGATTGCTCGAAGGCATGGTCCAGGTCACTTCTCTGTTGGGCTCGTGCTCTACCCTGACAAAGACTTTCACGAACCACAAAAGGACCTCTGCTCGACCGCCTTTGGCGTACAGTGCGCCCACCACCAAGACAAACGCAGCGATGAGGACTCCGAGAGCAATGGCAATTTTTTTCAGCATACGAAAAGCATGTTGGCAGTTTTCAGTTGCTTAAATACGAACTCTGCCAAGCTACTGCCCCAGATCATAAAAAACCCTTTTAAAACAAGGATGTCAAAGAAACATACATGAATGTATGGAAAATATAGCAAAATAAGCCATTCCCGAGAAGCCCTCCAAAACCCTCGGTCCCCCTGAAAGAGCCTCATGTCCGAACTTGCAGTTAGAAAATTATTGGTTGACCTCACAACGCCCTTTGAACAACGCTGGTGTGGTGGTGATGCGTTCAAGTCAGCTTTCTTTAATGCACTGTCTATGAGCTTTCCGGTTGGCGAGCAGTTTTTCATCGACTCCGTGCGTGAAGGTGCCAAGCAGTTGGACCCTGCCATGCGAGAAAAATTTGCAGCCGAAGTTCAGGGCTTCATTGGCCAAGAGGCCACACACCGCCGTATCCATTCTTTGTTCAATGGCCACATTGAGCTGCAAGGTTTTAAAAACATCATTGCTGAACGCTCTGCCAAGCGCATCAAAGCCAATGCAAACCAAAACGTGCGTCAACAATTGGCCGCCACTGCAGCCACCGAACACTTCACCGACATCTTTGCCGACTGGCTCTTAAGCCATTCCGAAATTTTTGAAGGTACAGAGCCCCGCCTCAGAACCATGTGGCAATGGCACGCTGCTGAAGAAGCCGAGCACCGCTGCACAGCCTTTGACGTTTACAAAGCCTTGGGTGGCAATGAAAAATGGCGCATCCGTATTTTTCATTACGTGACCTACACCTTCCTCACCGATGTGATGCTTCAAACCATGCACAACCTGTGGCGCGATGGCAGCCTGTTCCAACTCAGCACTTGGAAAAGTGGCTACCAGCTACTGCTAAGCAAAAACGGTTTGCTCAGAAGCAATTTTGGCCACTGGAAGGCCTACAAAAAAGCCGACTTCCACCCTGCTCAGCAGAGCGATGTGCTTTCACAGCAATGGCTGCAAAACAATACCAGCGCTTACAGCTTGGTGGGCCGCAGCAGCTGATATTGCTTTGAAGATCAGATCACTCCACGGTGATCTTTTCGTCTTTCACAATTTTGGCCATCGCGGGTATTTCCGTGCGCATCCATTGTGAGAACTGATCGGGGGTCATGGCTGAAGGCTCTGCTCCCAATGTTGTCAAACGTTCTTTGATTTCTGGAATGGCTGCGATGCGTTTGATTTCTGCATTCAGTTTGTCCACCACCGCTTTGGGTGTGCCTGCAGGTGCCAACAAACCTTGAAAGCTGCCCGTTAAAAAGCCAGGCAAGGATTCAGCGACGGTTGGCGTATCGGGCATTTGCGGATTGCGAGTCAAGCTCGAAACCGCAATGAGCTTGATCTTGCCGGCCTTCACTTGCGGGTATGTGGCCACCATGCCATTGAACATCACATCCACTTGTCCACCCACCAAATCGGTGATGGCTTGTGCGCCGCCCTTGTAGGGCACATAGCCCCATTCAATGCCATTGCGCTGCGCGTAAGTCACGCCTGCCAAATGTGAAGCACTCCCCATGCCTGCAGCCACTGCATAGTTAAGCTTGCCTTTTTGGGCTTTGGCGTATGCCACCAACTCGGCTGGCGTGTTGGCTGGTATTTTGGTGCTAACAGCCAGCAAGTGAGGCGAATAAGCCACCATGGCCACGGGTGCAAAATCGTTCATGACATTGAACGGCAATTTGAACAAGGCAGGGCTGATGACCAAGTTGCCCACGTCCATCAGGACCAAGGTGTAGCCATCGGGCGCTGACTTGGCCACTTGGTCTGCACCCAGGTTGCCACTGGCACCAGGCCGGTTTTCGACCACCACGGGCTGGCCCCAGTTTTCTGTGATCTTTTGACCGAAGATGCGGGCCAACACATCGGAGGTACCGCCTGCAGGAAATGGCACCACAATTTTGATGGGCTTAGAGGGAAATGCAGCGGCGGTTTGAGCGTGAGCAGAAGGGCTCAACAGCATCGCAGTGACGGCGGTCACAGCAGTCACAGCAGTCACAGCAGTCACAGCGAAAGATAAATTTTTGAACATGACAATGATCCTTATTCGAGTTTGATGTTGGCCGCTTTAATCACTTGGGCCCATTTTTCAATTTCTGCTTTTTGAAAGCTCAGCACCTGCTCTGGTGACAAAGCTGAGGGTTGCATGCCTAGGCCTTTGATGCGATCTTGCATTTCGGGTGTTTGGATGATCTTGAGAATTTCAGCATGCAATCTGTCAACGATGGTTTTGGGTGTACCAGCGGGAGCAAACAAAGCTTGCCAAGACACCACTTCAAAACCTTGCGTACCCGGCCAACCCGATTCGGCCACTGTGGGCACATCGGTGAAAGCGTCTGTTAAGCGTCTGCCAGACGTGACGGCCAGCGCTCTCAATTTGCCACTTTGAATGTGCGCGCCTGCCACCACTGTGGTGTCAAACATGAAATCAACTTGCCCGCTCATCACGTCTTGAATAGCTGGCGCACTTCCCTTGTAAGGCACATGGGTGAACTTGACATCGCCCTTGAAGGCCAATAATTCTTGCGCCAAATGTTGGGATGTGCCGTTGCCTGCCGATGCACCCGACAACTTGCCTGGATTGGCTTTGGCTGCGTTCATCAAATCGCGCAGCGTTTTGTAAGGACTGTTAGCGGCAACCACCAAAACCACAGGGTTGGTGCCATACAAATAGACCGGCGTGAAAGACTTGATCGGGTCATAGCCCAGTTTGGGATACAGGCTGATGTTGATGGCGTGTGAGCTGATGGTGCCGCCCAGCAAGTGATGGCCATCGGCAGGTGCACGCGCTGCAATTTCAGATCCTACGCTACCACCTGCACCGCCCTTGTTTTCAATGACCATGGTTGTACCCAGTGCCGCGCCCAATTTTTGGGACACCAAGCGCGCCAAGATATCGGTGGTGCCCCCTGCTGGAAAGGCAACCAAGTAATTGATAGGCTTAGAAGGCCATGTAGCCTGGCTGAAAGCAGTGGTCGTGAGCAAGCCTGAAGCGAGGGCGACAGACGTTTGCAAAAATTGACGACGTTGGGTCATGAGAGTCTCCTGGTTGTTGTTGCGAGTTGGTATTTCAAGTGAATTTTCAAATGCGTTTTTTAAATGCGTAATTTAAATGCGTGTTTCAAGTAATCGGTGCAGGGTTGAATAAGACCAAAGCGTTGTGCAATTTCCAATGCTCCGCCCATGTTTGACGACCGCTGGCCACCTCTAGCAACAATTGAAACAGTTCCCAGCCGCCTTCTTCAATGGAAATTTCGCCATCGGCCACACGGCCAGCATTGAGGTCCATCAGGTCGTGCCAGCGTTGGGCCAATTCAGTTCGGGTTGCCACCTTCACCACGGGACAAGCTTGCAAGCCATAAGGTGTGCCACGCCCTGTGGTGAACACATGCAGGTTCATGCCCGCTGCCAATTGCAAAGTGCCACAAATAAAATCACTGGCAGGTGTGGCTGCAAACACCAAGCCCTTTTGATGTGGCTTGAGTTTTTCACCGGGCGACAATACGTGTTGGATGGGCAGAGAGCCGCTCTTCACAATCGAGCCCATGGCTTTTTCAACAATGTTGGACAAGCCACCAGCCTTGTTGCCGGGCGTGGTGTTGGCGCTTCGATCGGCTTGACCGCGTTCTAGATATTGGTCGTACCACGACAATTCACGAACAATGCTTTGAGCCACTTCCACACTCTGTGCGCGATGTGTGAGTTGCTCAACAGCATCCCGCACCTCGGTGTTTTCGCTGAACATCACAGTGGCACCGGCTCTCACCAATAAATCGGTGGCAAAACCCACAATGGGGTTGGCTGTGACACCCGAAAATGCATCACTGCCACCGCATTGCACGCCCACCACCAACTCGCTGGCAGAGACAGTCTCTCTTTGCCGTGCATTCAATCGGGCCAAATGCGGACGCGCGCTGTCGACAATGTGTTGCAACATGCTCATGAAACCCACATGCTGATCGTCTTGCAAACACACCGTGTGAGGGCCATCACTTTCGCCCTGATTGGGAATCAAGGGAAAACTGCCAGGCGGCAACAAGCGCAGGGGCGGTAACTTTTCACACCCCAGACTCACCACCAAAACCTCATTGCCAAAGTTGGGGTTGAGGCTGATGTTGCGCAGCGTTCTGATGGGAATGATGGCATCGGGCGCATCGATGGCCACGCCGCATCCGTAGGTGTGCTCAATGCCCACCACATCGTCGACATTGGGGTAAAGCGGTAACAAGTCTTGCTTAATTTTTTGCACCGCTAAGTCGACCACACCGGCCACGCATTGAACCGTGGTGGTCACCGCCAAGATATTACGGGTACCCACTGAACCGTTTGAATTGCGATAGCCCTCAAAGGTATAGCCCGTCAGTGCCTCGGCAGCAGGCACCTTGGCAGTAGCCATGGGCAAGTTGAGAAAAGTTCGCGCAGAAGGCATTTCGAGCAATCGCTCGTGCACCCAAGTGCCTGCTTGAATGTTTTGTTTGGCAATGCCAATGCTGACGTTGTAACGCGTGACTGGCTCACCGGCTTTGATGTCGGTCAACGCCACTTTGTGGCCCTGAGGCACTGCGTTGATGAGCGTGATCAAAGGTGCATCTGGATGCTTTCTGACCTTGGCGCCCGCTTTCAATCCACCCGCAGTGACCACAATGGCCACGTTGTCGGCTTTGTGCATTGCAATGACGGGGAATTCAGAAGAATCCATAAAGCACTTTATTTAAAAACTTGGGATGGCTTGAATCCATCCCGAAGTGGGCCAGGAAAAATTTTCTGCACAGATTGAAAAGGCTTCTGTTACATTTCGATCGAATTGAAAAAAATGACATGTTGTCGTACAACTTAAATTATCCAAGACCAAGGCACTTTGGGCCCTAGTAGTTACCCCATGAACTCAAGCACTGTCATCGTCGAAGAACCTCGCAAATCCAAAAGTTTGGCGATGCAATTGGTTGAAAAGATGTCCTTGCAAATTCGCGCAGGTCAACTCAAGGTGGGTCAAAAACTGCCAACAGAAGCCGAGATCATGCGCAACTTTGGCGTCAGTCGAACCGTGGTGCGAGAAGCTATTTCTCACTTGCAAGCTTCTTTTTTGGTCGAAACTCGGCATGGCATTGGCACCTTTGTGTTGCCGCAAGAGCTCAGCCCTTCTTTTCGCATCAGTGCCCATCAATTAGGCACTTTGCGTGACATCATTGCGCTCCTTGAATTCCGAATCAGCATTGAAACTGAAGCGGCAGCACTGGCTTCTCAGAGGAGAAATTCTGAGAATCTTGAAGAACTGCAAAATGCTATGAATGCTTTCAAGCAAGCCATAGCTGAAGGCCGAGATGCCGTTCAAGCCGATTTTTTATTTCACCAAGAGATTGCGCGAGCCACTCAAAATAAACATTTTCAAGAGTTGATGCACTCGCTGGGCACTGGCGCCATTCCGCGCGCTCGACTTGAAAATCCTTTGCCCGTCACCCCAGAGCGACTCGCCTATTTAAGGCGTGTGCACGAAGAGCACGAAAGTATTTTCAATGCCATTGCAGCCCAAGATCCTGAAGCTGCTCGCGCTGCCATGCGCACTCATTTGTCCAACAGCCGCGATCGACTGAAGAAAAGTGAAAGCGCTGCGCAATGAGTCTTCAAGCCCACCTAGGGTTTCTCCACTGATGGCCACTTGAAAATCAGTTGTACGATGTCTTACTGGCATGTCTTTTTTCAGATTTAACGTCCTTTTTAATCGCCCATGAACACCACGCCCACCATCACCCGTCTGCAAGTGATTCCCGTTGCAGGCCGCGACGGCATGCTGCTCAATTTAAGCGGGGCCCATGGTCCTTTTTTCACACGCAACTTGATCATCTTGACCGACTCCAGTGGCAACACAGGCATCGGAGAGGTCCCAGGTGGCGAGAAAATTCGAAAAACCATTGAAGATGCCAAGCCTTGGATTGAAGGCCAAAGCATCGGCCAGTACAAAAACTTGCTCAAGTCACTGCAACTCAAATTTGCAGATCGAGATGCGGGGGGACGCGGCAATCAAACCTTTGATTTGCGCATTGCCATCCACGCCGTCACCGCCATTGAAAGCGCCCTCCTCGACCTCATGGGCCAGCACTTGGGCGTGCCAGTGGCTGCACTGCTAGGCGAGGGACAGCAGCGCGCCAGCGTTCAAGTTTTGGGTTATTTGTTTTACTTGGCAGACCGCCAAAAAACAGACTTGCCTTATCACAGCGAACCCGATGCCAACAACGATTGGCAGCGATTGCGCCACGAAGAAGCCCTCACACCAGAAGCCATTGTTCGCTTGGCCCAAGCCGCTCAAGACCGGTACGGCTTTCAAGACTTCAAACTGAAGGGCGGTGTCTTGCGGGGTGAAGAGGAAGTGGAGGCCATTGTGGCCCTGCACGAAAAATTTCCAGATGCCCGCATCACTCTAGATCCCAATGGGGGCTGGCTTTTGAAAGATGCCATTCGATTGCTGCGTGATCACAGAAGCACCATGGCTTACGCCGAGGATCCGTGTGGCGCTGAGGGCGTGTACTCCGGCCGAGAGGTGATGGCCGAGTTCAAACGTGCCACAGGCTTGCCCACCGCCACCAACATGGTGGCTACCGATTGGCGCGAAATGGCACACAGCATTCAATTGCAATCGGTCGACATTCCTCTAGCAGACCCGCATTTTTGGACCCTGCAAGGCTCAGTGCGAGTGGCGCAGTTGTGCCAAATGTACGACCTCACCTGGGGCTCACATTCCAACAACCACTTTGATGTGTCTTTGGCCATGTTCACCCATTGCGCAGCAGCAGCCCCCGGCAAAGTAACGGCCATTGACACCCATTGGATTTGGCAAGACGGCCAATACCTCACACAAGAGCCGCTGCAAATCAAGGGCGGCATGATTGATGTTCCCACGCAGCCTGGTTTGGGTGTGAAGCTCAACATGAATGCGGTAGAAGCTGCGCATCAGCTTTATTTACACCACGGCTTAGGCGCTCGCAACGATGCTATGGCCATGCAATATCTCATTCCTGGCTGGACTTTTAACCCCAAGATGCCCGCTATGGTTCGCTAATTTCAACGCGCATTCAAAATCAACATTTCAATCTAGACCATCATGCAAGCCATTCACAACAAATTCAAAAAAGCGATTCTCAGTGGACAAAAACAAATCGGCCTGTGGTCGCATTTGTGCAGCCCTATCAGCATTGAAATTTTGGCAGACTGCGGCTACGACTGGTTGCTGCTTGACATGGAACATTCGCCCAACGATTTAAGTGAAATATTGGCTCAACTTCAAGCCATGAAAGGTGGAACCGCCACCCCCATCGTGCGCCCGCCTTGGAACGATATGGTGACCTTCAAGCGATTGCTCGACATTGGTGTGCAAAACTTGTTGGTGCCCTACATTCAAACCGCAGAAGAAGCCCGCAATGCAGTGGCTTACACCCGCTACCCACCGCATGGCGTACGCGGCTATGCGGGCGCACCCAGAGCCAGCAACTATGGTCGCATCAAAGACTATGCGCACCACAATGCCGAAGAGTTGTGCTTGTTGCTTCAAGTGGAGACGCTGCAAGGCTTGGATAATTTAGAAGCCATTGCCAATGTGGAGGGCGTTGATGGTGTGTTCATTGGCCCCGGCGATTTGTCTGCGGCACTGGGTCACCTGGCCAATCCCAAGCACCCCGATGTGTTGAAAGCAATTGACGATGCCATTGCCCGCATCAAAGCCTGCGGCAAAGCGCCAGGCATTCTCACTGGCGATGAAGCCTTGGCCCAGCATTGCGTGGCGCAAGGCTGTTTGTTTGTGGCAGTGGGCGCCGATCAAAATGTATTGCGTGACAGTGCAACAGCACTTGCACAAAGATTCAAAAGCTAACACCACCTTCACAAATTTGACCTGAAGACGACCATGCTCAACCCTCCCGCTAGCCCACTGAAGTTTTCCCGCCTTCTGCTCACCGGAGCCGGTGGCCATCTGGGCAAAGAACTCAGGCCTCGTCTCAAATCCTATTGCGATGTTTTGCGCGTCAGTGACCGAAGCGAATTAGGCGCCAGTGCACCCGGTGAAGAAATCAAGCTGGCCTCTTTGGAAAACAAAGAACAAATGATGGACCTTCTAAACGGCGTAGATGCCGTGGTCCACATGGGTGGCGTGTCCACCGAACAGCCTTGGGATCCTATTTTGGCCAGCAACATTGTGGGCATGGTCAATTTGTATGAAGCAGCACGCTTGCAAGGCACCAAGCGCATCGTGTTTGCCAGCTCCAACCACGTGACGGGCTTTTACCGGCAAAACGAAGTGGTGAATTCCAAAATGCCGGTCAAGCCCGATGGTTTCTACGGCCTGTCCAAAGCATTTGGCGAAGACTTGGCTGAAATGTATTGGGCCCGCTGGGGCATTGAGACCGTGAGCGTTCGAATTGGTTCTTCTACTGCTGAACCCAAAGACCGTCGCATGCTGGCAACCTGGCTCAGCTTTGATGATTTGGAGCGTTTGGTGGTGGCGGCGCTCACAGCTCCCATCGTGGGTCACTCCATCATTTATGGCATGTCTGACAATCAAACAACTTGGTGGGACAACTCGCATGCCAAACACATTGGCTATCGCCCACTCGACAGTTCAGATAGGTTTAGAAATGCAGTAGAAGCAAGGCAACCTAGCATCGACAGCCAAGACAAAGCAGCCATCTATCAAGGCGGGGCCTTTGTGAAAGCTTCGCCGCACGGCTAGTTTGCAGTCATGAAGCCGCTTCAATTTGTTGCCATTGGAGAATGCATGTTGGAAGTGCAGGCCAATGGTTTTGGCCCATCAGTGCTTTCATATGGTGGCGACACCTTCAATACCTCTGTGTACTTGCGGCGCTGTTCAGCACCAGACAAGATTGAAGTGAGCTATGCCACGGGCCTAGGCACAGACCACCTCAGCCAAACACTTCGTCAAGAATGGGCAAAACTAGGCCTCAACTTAAACACCGTGGAATACATCGAAGGCAGATTGCCAGGCATGTATTTGATTGAAACCGATTCAAACGGTGAACGCACTTTTCATTTTTGGCGAGAAAACAGTGCAGCCCGCGCGTATTTTCAAGCCTCTGTCACCGCCCTTGAAAAGAGTTTGGACCAGTTTGATTGCCTTTACTTCAGCGGTATATCACTGGCCATTTTGGATGCCACTTCGCGCACCCGACTGTTTGCATTGCTAAAGCAAGCAAAGCTCAATGGCTGCCGTGTTGTGTTTGACAACAACTTCAGGCCCAAGCTCTGGTCTGATCGCATACTGGCGCAAGAGGTTTACCGTCAAGCTTTTGCAGCTTGTCATACCGGCATGATCACTTTGGACGATCATCAAGCTGTGTTTGATTTCAGCTCCTTAGAAGAAGCTTTGGTGCACACAAAAAGTTTGGCCATCCCTGAGCTTGTGATCAAACGAGGGGCCGAGAATACCTTGGTGAGGCCAGAGAAGACCAACGAATGGCTCAGCATTCCCACACTCAGCGTAAAACAGGTCATTGACACAACCGCTGCGGGAGATGCCTTTGCAGCAGCCTATTTGAGCCGACGTCTGTGCGGTGCCAGCGCCCAAAATGCGGCCACATTTGGCAATGCCGTAGCAGCCAGAGTCATTCAATACAGGGGTGCGCTGATCCCTGAAGAAGCACTGCAAGACCTCATTTCCAGTCAGGTTTATTGATAAATATCAACAAAATCAATAACTTATAAATTTAGCACTCTTCATTAGAGAGTGCTAAAATCCGATCCATTATGGAAAGGAGTTCTGGTATGACAAACCTCGCTGGATCCCTCGACACGGCACTCACCCTGAAAAACCCATGGGCCGTTGTGCCCTCGTTGGGTCACCTCGATGCGTACATTTCTGCGGTCAACCGCATGCCCATGCTCACCCCAGAGGAAGAGCAGGCGTTTGCACGCAAACTGAAAAACGAAAATGACTTGGAATCAGCCAGTAAGTTGGTGCTATCGCACTTGCGCGTGGTGGTGTCAGTGGCACGCCAATACTTAGGCTACGGCTTGCCCCACGCCGACCTCATTCAAGAAGGCAACATCGGCTTGATGAAAGCCGTGAAGCGCTACGACCCCGATCAAGGCGTGCGCTTGGTGAGCTACGCCATGCACTGGATCAAGGCCGAAATTCACGAGTACATCTTGAAGAACTGGCGCATGGTGAAGGTGGCCACCACCAAAGCACAACGCAAATTGTTTTTCAACCTGCGCTCTATGAAGCAAGGCCTCAAAGCCGAAGCTGACGAAGCCACAGGCACGCATCGCGACACCCTCACCTCTGCGCAAATTGACAGCATGGCCAAAGACCTGAACGTCAAGCGCGAAGAGGTGATGGAAATGGAAACGCGCATGTCGGGCGGCGATGTGCTCCTAGACCCCGCCCCTTCAGAAGACGGTGAAGTGGCCTATGGCCCCATCGCCTACTTGGCCGATGCGCACCACGAACCCACAGCCATGATTGAGGCGCATCAGCGTGACCTGATGGCCAGCGATGGCATAGCCACCGCCTTGGCATCACTTGACGAGCGCAGCCGCAGAATTGTGGAAGAGCGTTGGCTCAAGGTGAACGACGACGGCTCAGGCGGCCTAACCCTGCACGACTTGGCCGATGAATTTGGCGTGAGCGCCGAGCGCATTCGCCAAATTGAAGTGGCGGCCATGAAGAAGATGAAAGCAGCTTTGACGGCCTACGCTGAGGCTTAAGTTAACTTAACCTAACTTAACTTACTTCAACAACAACTTGAAGTCATCAGCCAGGGCTTGCGCGCCCATGCCATAGCGGTTGAACAAGCGCACCCTGCCCTGCGTGTCAAAGGTGTAGCTACCCGCAGAATGGTCCATGGTGTAGCTGGTGGGTGTTTTGCCTTCGACCCGCTTGAAATAAATTTTGAACTCTTTGGCAATGGCTGGCAGTTGCTCTTGGGTGGGCCTCAAGGCCACAAAGCTGGCATCAAAGTTCTCGACATATGCCTTCAACAATTCGGTGGTGTCGCGCTCAGGGTCAACCGTGACAAACACGGCTTGCAACTTATCGCCATCAGCGCCAAGCAAGCCCTTGACCTCAGCCAACTCTTGCATAGTGGTGGGGCACACATCGGGACATTGGGTATAGCCAAAAAACACCACCACCAACTTGCCTTGAAAGTCTTTGAGCTTGCGCACCTGGCCATTTTGATCGGGCAAATTCAGCTCTTTGGCGTAATCGGCGCCCGTGATGTCTACACCCTTGAACGCGGGCTTGAGATCTTTGCAGGCCGTTAGGTTGATTGACAAAAAGACCAACGCGAAGGCACTCAAAAATGTCAAAGTACGCCCAGAAAAAAATGTGCTGTTGAACATGAATAGCTTAGTATGTTTTAAAACAGATAGTGATCGATCAACAAAGCAGCAAACAACACACTCAAATGGATGAGCGAAAACTTGAAGGTTTTGCGCGCCAGCTCGTCTGAGTAATTGCGCCATAAAGCCCAAGCATAGCCAATGAACATGACACTCAAAATAAGGGCTGCAGCCAGGTAGAGCCAAGAGCTCATGCCATAGGCAAAGGGCATCAGGCATGAAGCCATGAGCACAAAGGTGTAAAGCAAAATTTGAAGTCGAGTGAACTCATTGCCATGCGTCACGGGCAACATGGGCAAGCCCGACTTGCGATAGTCTTCCACGCGGTACAACGCCAGCGCCCAAAAATGTGGCGGTGTCCACAAGAAAATAATCAAGAAAAGAATGAGCGCCTCAGGGCCCACATCGTTGGTCATGGCCGCCCAGCCCAACACGGGCGGCATAGCGCCTGATGCACCACCAATCACAATGTTTTGCGGTGTGAGTGGTTTCAAAATGACAGTGTAAATGATGGCGTAGCCCACAAAGGTGGCGAAAGTCAGCCACATGGTGAGCGGGTTGACCGCAAAATACAAAATAACCGAGCCGATGCTGCACAACACGGCAGAAAACAACAAAGCTTGCATGTCGCTCAGCTGGCCTTTGGCCGTAGGGCGCCAAGCCGTGCGCTTCATTTGAGCGTCAATGCTTTTTTCAATCAAGCAATTGAATGCAGCGGCAGCACCTGCCACCAACCAAATGCCCACACAGGCCACAACGCCTAACCAAACTTCGGCCCAAGAAGGCACGCCTGGCACCGCCAAGACCATGCCAATGAGGGCGCAAAACACAATGAGTTGCACCACGCGGGGCTTCATGAGCGCGTAGTACTGGCGCCAAGGTGAGCCAGCTTGTAATTCGGCAGCGGTGCTCATGCGGCAGGCCTTCTTGTCAAAATAATCATGTTCATTGTCAGTGCGTTTTGCTTCGGCTCAGCATGTAGGTGAGTGTCATCATGATGGCACCAGCACCCCCCGTGTGGGCCACGGCGGCCAACAAGGGCCAGTCGAGCACCACGTTGGACAGGCCGGTAATGAGCTGAAGTGTTAAGAATACATAAAGAAGGCGGGTGAGGCCCGGTAGAACCTTGGCTTTTTTAAATTGCCACACCATGAAAGCCGCAAAAGAGAACACCACCAAGGCCATGAGCCGGTGCACAAAGTGAATGGACACCAATGCCTCAAAGGGCAGCAACTGACCCGCTGCATCCATGCCAAGGCTGCGCCAAATTTGAAATCCTTGCAAGTTCCAAGCAGGCCACCACTGGCCATTGCAATCGGGAAAGCCGTCGCAGGCCAGCACTGCATAGTTGGTGCTTACCCAAGCGCCCATCGCAATTTGCAAGGTGAGCAACGCAGCGGCAATCCAAATCAGTTTGCGGTGAAGCGGGGCAATGGCTTGGCGTTGTGATTCTGGCTTCCACGCCACTTGCGCAGACAACAACACCAACAAGCCAATACCACCCAGCAGGTGCAAGGTGACAATGGCAGGAAAGAGTTTCATGGTGACAGTGAGTGCGCCAAACGCGCCCTGCATGCAAACCCAAAACAAGGTGAGCCACGCCCAAAATGGTTTGACTTGCCAAGCGCCATTGAAACTAAATTGACCCTTCCAACGCTGCCAGGTGCTGCTGATGGCCAAGACCAAAATAAGAAAGCCCACCGCCGTAGCCAAGTACCGATGAATCATTTCAATCCATGCTTTGCTGTGCGTCACAGGACCTGTGGGCATGGCAGTTTGAGCAGCATCGATGTGAACCACAGCCCCAATCGGACTGGCACTGCCATAACAGCCGGGCCAATCTGGGCAACCCAAACCAGAATCGGTGAGGCGAGTGAAGGAGCCAAACAACACCAGGTCAAAGGTGAGAAACAAAGTGAGGACAGTCATGGCGCGCAATTTGGCATTGACCGGATTGTGCCGATGGCGGTACAAAGTCCACACCAAGGGCAGCAGTGCAATGAGCACGCCCATGCCCAGCAAACGCAGGGTGGGTGAGAGGTTGTACAGGTCGACTTCGGTCATTTTTTAGCGGCCTGGTGTGTCCCAAAATGCAGAAGCGCGCAAGAGTCGGTCTAAGTCTTTTTTGGCATTGGAAGCAGCACTCAAATCAATGCCTGGCGGAAAACGCATCATCCAGTTGCCCATGGGGTCAACCACATACAAATGCTCTGGCAATTGACGGCCTGCTGCAGGCTGCAACCATTCAGCAAGACTTTGCGCATTGACACGCAACACAGTGGCTTGCGACAGTGCTGGCAAGAGCTTCTCGTCAACCGGAGCATCGCCGGTGGCCAACCAAACCCAATCAATTCGCTCTTTTTCTTTACCCAATGACTCGCGCAATTGGCGCTGAAAATACAAATGCTTTTGGCAGGTTTCGTTGCATGTCGCATCGGCCACACTGACCAACAGCCACTGGCCTTTGAGCGAACTGAAGGGAACTTTTTCGCCACTGAGTTTGGTGGCTTCAAGGGCTGGCAAGGTACGCTGGGGATCAATCAGTTCGCCATGGTTGCGCCGGCCCTCGGGGCGAACAACATAGTAAGTGAAGTACGACGCAATCACGGGGGATGCGCACACCAATAACACGGCCAGCATTTTCCAGCGCCCTGCTCGCGTGCGCTTTTCATCGGCCAAGACCACCTCCGAGGGGTTGGGCATGTCGTGCACGGTCAAGCCCAAGGGCGCGTCCTTCCATGGACCTTGCTCAGCGGGGAGCAATGGCTTTGGGTTTAGCTTTGGATTTGAGACGGGGTCGGACAATTTGGAACCAGACATAAAGCAATGCAATCAAAAGTGCCAAACCAAACCATTGGAAGGCATAACCGTAGTGTTTCTGAACGCCTATAGCGACCTGAGGCCATTCACGCAGCAAGCCTTCAGAGGCAGAACCCACTTGAACAACTGAGATTTCCAACAAAGGCAGGCCGGTCTCAATGCGAAAATCTTGCAAGTCTAGATTTTGCCGTATTACGGCCTTGGCCTCCTCGCCCAGCGCGTAAAGCTTGGATGGCGGCAAGGCTATCAAGCCTTGGAGCGAGACCACACCTGAAGGCGTTTGAATGGCCGGTAAGCGAGTGCGGTCGATGAAATCTCGGCCCACCCAGCCGCGCTGCACCAAGACCACAGCACCCGTGGCTTGAACCTTAAAGGGAGTGAGCACATAAAAACCTGGCCGGGCATTCATTTGGCGGTTGTCCAAAAAGACGGTGTGTTTGTCGATCCATTCGCCTTCTAGTTGAACTGGTCGATGCAACAAATCAGCGCGCTTTCCCTCTGTGTCTTGCTGAGCACCTAAAGCAGCACCATCCAAGGCTGGCATTTGGGCCTTTTGTGAGATTTGTGCCTGCCAATCGAGCTTGGTTTGCGCCCTGCCCAATTGCCAAAAACCCAAAGAACATGCAATGGCCACGCACACGGACGCCAACAAGAACCACAGTACCAATTGAAGGTGTGTGTTCTTTTGCAATGGCGCTGACAATGCTGACCAACTCATCCGATAATTCCATCCATGAAAATCATTGTTGCACTTGCCTTTTTTGGCATTCTGGCCAGCCTAGCCTCCGCCCTTTTTTACATGATGCGGGGCGGCGTTAAAAACCCATCTGATGCCGCGGAGGGTGAAGCTGTCTCATCACCGCCCAAAGGCAACATGGTGAAGGCCTTGGCATTTCGCGTGGGCTTGTCGATTGTCCTCTTTATTTGTATCTTGATTGCCTGGCAAATGGGTTACATCCAACCCTCTGGCATACCTGCTGGTGCATAAATTCAGAGCTTCACAGAGCCACTCACAAAAAAAGCGCCCTTGGGCGCTTTTTTGGGGCCAAGCCTAATTACATCCAGTAAACCAAGATGTACAAGCCCAACCAGACCACGTCCACAAAGTGCCAGTACCAAGCTGCACCTTCAAAGCCGAAATGACGGTCTTTGGTGACGTGGCCTTTTTGCAAACGCAAAGTAATGAACAACAACATGAGCATGCCCACAAACACGTGGAAACCGTGAAAGCCTGTAAGCATGTA
>JACCDG010277315.1_pt1 | contig 47955 bp, 26 predicted proteins | sample 7442471 | NCBI WGS metagenome assembly JACCDG01 (sample SAMN15323444, study PRJNA562643) | freshwater metagenome | isolation source: river surface water | place: USA:Blue River Watershed | collected 2017-08-17
CCTTGAGTTCCCTGAACACCTTGGATACCCTGAATACCTTGAGTACCTTGGGTTCCTTGAGTACCGTTTGTTCCTTGAGTACCTTGTGCTCCTTGAGTTCCCTGAACACCTTGGATACCCTGAATACCTTGAGTACCTTGGGTTCCTTGAGTACCGTTTGTTCCTTGTCTACCTTGTGCTCCCTGAGCACCTTCAATACCTTGAATACCTTGAATTCCTTGGATTCCTTGAGTACCTTGGGTTCCCTGAGTACCATTTGTCCCTTGTCTACCTTGTACGCCTTGGGCACCATCAATTCCTTGTCTACCTTGGATACCTTGGATACCTTGAGTACCCTGAGTACCTTGAGTACCATTTGTTCCTTGAGTTCCCTGAGTACCTTGGGTTCCTTGAATACCTTGATCTCCTTTATCACCAGTTCTAGCAAAGGTTATGATTACGTCTTCATTATTACTGAATGAAGATGCACTTCCAGAAACATAAGCACAATTTACATGGAAATATCCAGTTTCTTCGGTAAGACCAGAAATTGTAAATAAAGCGAAATCGGAGGAATCTAATCTATTTGAAATTCTAAAGTGTCCTTTAATAGTTGATGTGGAATCATCAATTGTTCTTAAGAATGGTTGAATATCCGTTAAGTTATCATCAACATCATCGATATGAAGAGATGTTGCCAATGATAATACGGAATTGCCGAATTTTAGGAAACCAGATCCTGGATCTGAATTTGTTGTATCAGAACTAAAGGTATAGTCAAATGTTGCTCCACCAAAGTTACCATCATTACCTTTAATGCCTTGGATTCCCTGAGTACCTTGAGTTCCTTGAGTACCTGTGGTTCCTTGTCTACCTTGAGCACCTTGAGCACCATCAATACCTTGTCTACCTTGAATACCTTGGATTCCTTGAGTTCCTTGAGTTCCTGTGGTTCCTTGAGTACCTTGAACACCTTGGATTCCCTGAGTACCTTGAGTACCTTGAGTTCCTGTGGTTCCCTGAGTACCCTGAGTTCCTTGAACACCTTGGATTCCCTGAGTACCTTGAGTTCCTTGAGTTCCATTGGTTCCTTGAGTACCATTGGTTCCCTGAGTTCCTTGAGTACCTTGAATTCCTTGGATTCCTTGTGTTCCTTGTGTTCCTTGGGTTCCCTGAGTACCTGTAGTTCCTTGAGTTCCTTGAGTACCTGTGGTCCCCTGTCTTCCTTGTGCCCCTTGAGCTCCATCAATACCTTGGATACCCTGAATACCTTGAGTACCTTGAGTTCCCTGAGTACCTGTAGTTCCTTGTCTACCTTGAGCACCTTGAGCACCATCAATACCTTGTCTACCTTGGATGCCTTGAGTTCCTTGAGTTCCTTGAGTTCCCTGAGTACCTGTGGTTCCTTGAGTGCCTTGAACACCCTGAACACCCTGAATACCCTGAGTACCCTGGGTTCCTTGAGTACCTGTAGTTCCTTGAGTACCTTGTGCTCCTTGAGTTCCCTGAACCCCTTGGATACCCTGAATACCTTGAGTACCTTGAGTACCTTGAGTACCTTGAGTTCCTGTTGTTCCTTGTCTACCTTGTGCTCCCTGAGCACCTTCAATACCTTGGATTCCTTGAGTTCCCTGAGTACCTTGAGTACCTGTGGTTCCCTGAGTTCCCTGAGTACCTGTTGTTCCTTGAGTACCCTGAACACCTTGGATACCCTGAATACCTTGAGTACCTTGAGTACCTTGGGTTCCTTGAGTACCTGTAGTTCCTTGTCTACCTTGTGCTCCTTGAGCACCTTCAATACCTTGGATTCCTTGGATTCCCTGAGTTCCTTGAGTTCCTTGAGTTCCTTGAGTACCTTGAGCACCTTGGACGCCTTGGATTCCTTGAGTACCTTGAGTACCTTGAGTACCTGTAGTTCCTTGAGTACCTTGAGTACCTTGAACGCCCTGAATACCCTGAGTACCTTGGGTTCCTTGAGTACCTGTAGTTCCTTGTCTACCTTGTGCTCCTTGAGCACCTTCAATACCTTGGATTCCTTGGATTCCCTGAGTTCCTTGAGTTCCCTGAGTACCTGTGGTTCCTTGAGTGCCTTGAACACCCTGAATACCCTGAGTACCCTGGGTTCCTTGAGTTCCTTGAGTACCTGTAGTTCCTTGTCTACCTTGTGCTCCCTGAGCACCATCAATACCTTGAATACCCTGAGTACCTTGGGTTCCTTGAGTACCTTGTAGACCAGGATCTCCTTTATCACCAGTTCTAGCAAAAGTTATAATTACATCTTCATTGTTACTAAATGATGCAGCACTTCCAGAAACATATGCACAATTTACATGGAAATATCCAGTTTCTTCAGTAATACTAGAAATTGTAAATAAAGCAAAATCAGAAGAATCCAGTCTATTTGAAATTCTAAAGTGTCCCTTAATAGTTGATGTGGAATCATCAATTGTTCTTAAGAATGGTTGAATATCTGTTGCATTATCATCTTGATCATCAATATGAAGAGATGTTGCTAATGATAATACGGAATTGCCAAATTTTAAGAAACCAACTCCTGGATCTGAATTTGTTGTATCGGAACTAAAGGTATAGTCAAATGTTGCTCCACCAAAATTGCCATCATTACCCTTAATGCCTTGGACTCCTTGTCTACCTTGAGTTCCTTGGGTCCCCTGAGTACCAGTAGTTCCTTGAGTACCTTGAATGCCTTGAGATCCTACAATACCTTGAGTACCTTGGAGTCCTTGAGCACCGCTGGCAGCAGTAGACCAACTTACTCCAGCACCGGTAGATGTTAAAACATTACCAGCAGCACCTGCAGTATTATTGATGTCCCTTAATGTAGAATTTAATTCAATAGGACCCTCAAAACTAAAGGTTCCAGTGCCATCAATTTGTGCTCTTACTGCTGCATTACTAACATCAACAAAACGAAGACTTGGTGTTGAAGTACTACCATAAACATCAAGATACCAAGCAGTTAAATTATCACTTGCTCTACTAAAACTTAACTGCCCACCCTCACTAGATGTATCAACTCTACCTGCTCTGATTTCTCCACCAAGAACATCAAGTTTAATTCCTGGTCCTGGATTTGTGATTCCAATACCAACACTCTCAGTTGCAGCATCATAAACAAAATTAGTAGCACCCGCAGAAACATTATTGTTGTTAAAAATAACTTGTTTGTTAATACCAGCAACTGGTCCCGTCAATCCTTGAATTCCTTGGATTCCCTGAGTTCCTGTGGTTCCTTGAGTACCTTGAGTACCTTGAGTACCCTGAATACCTTGGATACCCTGCAGACCTTGAGTTCCCTGAGTACCTTGAGTTCCAGTCGTTCCTTGAGTACCCTGAGTACCTTGGACACCTTGGATTCCCTGAGTACCTTGAGTACCTTGAGTACCTGTAGTTCCTTGAGTTCCCTGAGTACCTTGGATTCCTTGAGTTCCTTGGATTCCTTGAGTTCCTTGAGTTCCTTGAGTTCCTTGAGTGCCTGTAGTTCCTTGTCTACCTTGTGCTCCCTGAGCACCATCAATACCTTGAATACCCTGGGTTCCCTGAGTTCCCTGAGTACCAGTTGTTCCTTGTCTACCTTGTGCTCCTTGAGCACCTTCAATACCTTGAACACCTTGGATACCCTGAGTACCTTGGAGACCTTGTTCTCCTTGAATACCTTGAGTTCCCTGAGTACCTTGAAGACCTTGTTCTCCCTGAATACCTTGAGTACCCTGAGTACCCTGAATTCCTTGGGTTCCTTGGAGACCTTGTTCTCCCTGAATACCTTGAGTGCCCTGAGTACCCTGAATTCCTTGAGTACCCTGAGTTCCTTGAATTCCTTGAATACCTTGACGACCCTGAAGTCCTCTTGGGCCCTGTCCACCAGCAATAGAATCTTCAAGAGCAAAGTAATCAATTTGAGTATAGTGTGATGGGAATCCACCCGACAAATGATAAAGTCTTGCAGAAACAATTCCAGCATTAATGAATGGAGTACTATCAATCACTCCAGGCTGGAATGTTGTAAATGTTCCCAATCCTGTATATGTTTGGAAAGTTTCCCAAGCAGAAGTATTCCAGTTGTATAACTCAATTTGAACGGTGTGATTTGAGGATCCTGCGTAATTAATATTTGCAGATATTCTGTTAAATTGAGTTACGCTAGTAAATCCAATTCTTACATCAAAACCGGGTGTTGTCGATGTATCATATAATCCATAGAAACCACCAGTATTATAATCACCGTAAGTTTGAATCCCAGCAAGTGTTCCTGAAGAATATGAACCAAATCCAGGTTCCATAGAAATAGAATCTGGAAGATATACAATTGATTCTGGAAGAGGTCCTTCAATTCCCTGTATACCTTGAACACCTTGGATTCCTTGTGTTCCTTGAGTACCTTGGATTCCTTGTGTTCCTTGAGTACCTTGGATTCCTTGAGTACCTTGAGTTCCCTGAGTACCTTGAACACCTTGAATACCCTGAGTACCCTGAGTACCTTGGAGACCTTGTTCTCCTTGAATACCTTGTGTGCCTTGAGTACCTTGAAGACCTTGTTCTCCCTGAATACCCTGAGTTCCTTGAATACCTTGGACTCCTTGGGTTCCTTGAGTACCCTGTAGACCTTGTTCTCCTTGAATACCCTGAGTTCCTTGAGTTCCTTGAGTGCCCTGAGTACCAGTTGTTCCTTGTCTACCTTGAGCACCTTGAATACCCTGAAGACCCTGAATTCCTGCCGCATAGGGGTCAGTCCAAGTTATTCCTGTTCCAGTGGAAACAAGAATATCTCCGGAATCACCTTTACTGTGATTACTATCGTAAAGTGCTCCGTGAATATCAACATCTCCACCAACAGCCAGAGCAGTTCCTGAAAGAATATCAGTTAGACCAATACCAACACCATAATTGAATATCCAAGCATCAGTACCTAGTCCTCCCCAAGTACCTTCTTGGACCCACATAATCTGTTTGTAGGTATCTGGAAGGGGATTAATATTACCAGGTGCTGCCAGAGAAATTAAAGGTGTTCCTTCTGTGGATGCAATCGCAATTCCACCGTGATTTGCTGTATTATCTGTTGCACTTGTTGATGTACTATATCCAAGAACGATATCTCTATCTTCAACTCTTAATTCTTCGGCATTAATATAAACTGATGTTCCACCAATTGTTAAGTTATTAGTAACATTTAAATCATATACTTGTAGTTGTGTTCCGTCAAATGTCAAATTGTCCGAACCAGTTGGATTATTTGAACCATCTTTATAAACAACTTGTTCTGCAGATCCTGCTACGGGACCTGTAATACCCTGGATGCCTTGAACACCTTGGATACCCTGAGTACCTTGGAGACCTTGTTCTCCCTGAATACCTTGTGTGCCTTGAGTACCCTGTAGACCTTGTTCTCCCCGAATACCTTGAGTACCTTGAACACCTTGAACACCTTGGATACCCTGAGTACCTTGGAGACCTTGTTCTCCCTGAATACCTTGTGTGCCTTGAGTACCCTGTAGACCTTGTTCTCCCTGAATACCTTGAGTACCCTGAGTACCCTGAATTCCTTGGGTTCCTTGGAGACCTTGTTCTCCTTGAATACCCTGAGTTCCTTGTATTCCTTGTGTTCCTTGTGTTCCTTGTATACCTTGAGTTCCTTGGAGACCTTGAGTACCCTGTAGACCTTGTTCTCCCTGAATACCTTGAGTGCCCTGAGTACCTTGGAGACCTTGTTCTCCTTGAATACCTTGAGTTCCTTGAGTTCCTTGTAGACCTTGTTCTCCCTGAATACCTTGAAGACCTTGTTCTCCCTGAATACCTTGTGTGCCTTGTATGCCTTGAATTCCCTGAGTACCTTGCGTACCTTGGAGACCTTGTTCTCCTTGAATACCCTGAGTCCCCTGAGTACCTTGAGTGCCAGTTGTTCCCTGTCTACCTTGAGCACCTTGAACACCTTGGATTCCTTGTGTTCCTTGGGTTCCTTGAATACCTTGAGGTCCTACTTGTTGATTGAACGTAATATTCGCAACAAGTCCATCTGCAGTTGCAGTAACGCCATCTCCAACGAAGTTAATAGATGTGAATGTTGTTCCAATGCCAACACCTTCTTCCTTGACTTCAAATCCAGATAATGATGTGTTAATAAGTTCACCAATAACATCAATCTCAGCAGCACTTACCCAGTCAATACCATTTACTGTCGATGCTAATATCTGACCATTTGTTCCAGATTGATTATCTTTATCATACAAACTTCCACGAAGTCTCAGATCACCATTGATATCCAAATCAGAAGTTGCTGATGTGGTTCCAATACCAACTTTTCCAATAACTTCTACTGTCGTTTTATCTTCAGAGTATGAAGATATACCAACTTTTAGATTTTTTTGGCGATTGCTGAGATATTTTGACATTGTTATTAATTAAATTTTATTAATTTAACGATTCTAAGATGCTTGCAACAAATTTTAAATTTGATCCATTACTACCAGATAATACTAATTTATCTCCACTTTCAAGAACTAATTTTCCAGAAAGAAGATTTGCAGTATCATTTCCAGAAATTGGAAAGTTTTTAACTAACTCTGTATCAGTAGAACTTCTTCTATGAATTAACTCAATATCTTCCGTTGTGGATCCAATATTTGCAACCTGACATAATAAAACAACACCGGTATAACCAGTTGGTGCTGTATAAACTTCAGATTGTGTAACTGATACTACTGCTGTTATAGTCTGAAATACATTAAGTGCTAATGCCATTTTATCAATCTCCTCCTAGTGCTAGAATAAATGGTGTCATAGTTGAAAATAAACTCTTAGAATAAAATCTTCCAGAAATAGTGCCTGTTAATTGATCAACAACAACACCATCACCTATTCTAAAATTACCTGCCTGGTCTGTAGAAGTATAAACAACTAATCCACCATTTCTCATATCAGTTTCATTTACTTGAATTGGAACTCCTCCAGCTTGAGGAAAGGCAGAATCAATATTAGTTCCTGTTCCTATGTATTCCATAGAATGTCCAGAAGCAAGAACCCTACTTTGTTTGAAGAATGGTACTGTAGTTCCAACTCCAACAGAATATGGTAGATTTTCTGTAATAGTAATCGTACAAATTCCAGAAACTACTGGTGTAGATTCTTTAATTGCATAGTAAGTTGGAACTATAATTACAGTTCCTGTTGCAGTTGAACCTGGATCTTGTGGTCCTGCAATAGTGACAGTTGGAATGCCAGTGTATCCTCTACCACTAGAAACTATCTCTATATTTGTCACCTGACCATTTTCAACCTGCCCAACTCCAGTTGCAGGAACTCCCCAATTAGTAGATGGATTTGCAAATGTTACTGAGACGTTTTCAGTATACCCACTTCCACCAGAATCAATATGTACATCTTTTATTGTGTAATAAAGTTCTTCAAAATAAACAACCTGTCCATCAAAAGGTCTTACTGCATTAATTTTTACAGTTCCACCTGAAGTATATGTGTGTGGAAGAGTTGATGCTCCAACATAAACTTCAAATGATGTTGAACTTGGAGTAGCATTTACTTCAAAAATATATCCATTTCTTCCTGAAGGATATGTGACAGTACTAATTCCACCATCAGAAGCACAAGTAAATCCAAGACCAGAAATGGTAACTCCCATTCCAACATTAAAATTATGATCGGAGTCTACTGTAATTGTAGTCAATCCAGTTACATTGTCATAGGCAGCAGTTGTTACATTTAGTGTTGGAACATTCAAATCTAATACAAAAGTGTCAGAATTTACTGGTGATGAACTTGTAATAATTCCTGTGTATTTTCTTGGTCCTCTTCCATCAGCAACAAGAGCATAGTTTCCAAAGGAGGAGTTTGAGTTTGTTAAATCGCAAGCACCACCACTACCACAATAAACAGAAATATCGTTGCAAATTGTAAACAATGAAACTAACTGGGCATACCCCTCATTTGTAATAGAAACTCCAATTCCACCTTGATTATATTGTGTAAAAGAGTCTGTTACCATACTCTTTAGTCTTCCAATTACATCAGAACCATCGATTTTTAATCCAATACTATTGGAAAGAAAATTGGTACAGTTTCTGATATATGGTGATTGTGAAGTAAATCCGACTGTGTGTGGATCAAATCTAAAACAAGCTTTTCCAGGATCTACTGATCCCTTAAAAGACATTTCGGTGACATAAACACCTTCTTTGACATAAAAAAGATCCTTATCAGAGTTTTGTGGAGTAATTGTAACTTCTCTTAAACTATCTCCAACTAATGAAACTTGCCTTGGAATGACTAGAGGATTATCTTCTATATAAGATCCAGCACTAATTTTAATAGTGGATCCCTCTTCTGCGATTTCGAGAGCTCCTTTAAGTGTTGCTTTTGCGTCTCCGAGTTTTTTTCCTGTATTGGTGTCGCTTCCGTCTTTTGTGACATATAAAATATTCGTAACTGTTGTACCAGCACCGATTCTTACAATATCAGTACCAATACCTGTTCTTTCTCTGCGAGCAAATAATTCCGCATCATAAGTGTTTAAGGCTAGTTCCCCTAAAGGCAGCTGTTCCGCTGTTGGTCTCTTACCGGGGACTGAAGATCTTTTTATCCTAATATTTGGATCAGCCATTCAACCTCATATGATGGTATTTACCGCAGAAACTCTTATATAAGAGTCTTTATTATTTATAGACAAATAATAATTGAAATTATTGAAAATCTTCAGACTCTGACTTAATATTTTTCTTTGTCTTTTTTAATTTTTCAATCTCATTTTGCAATAGTAAGTTTGACTGTGTAAGAGTTTCAACCTGAGTTTCTAGTACAATAGTTTTATTAAAAAGATCAAAAGATTTTTGTTGATACTTTGCCAAAACTAATTTTAAATCTTCTTCAGACATAAAAAAATACACCCAGTTTCCTGAGTGTATTTAGTGTTAAAAATAAAATTTAACTTTAGAATGTTCCAGCGTCAACTGTAATATTTTTAAGAATTAACTCTCCACCAGAACAAGAAATTATTTGTGAAGAACCACCTGTGCAACTATTATTAATCCATAATTCTGAAATCTCAAGTGGTGCATAAGTATCAACTGCAATTTGTGGAGTATTTGTATTAATTCCAACAGTCTCTCCAATATTGGAAGCAAGTTTAAATCTTGAATTGGAAGACTCCCAAATAACAGCAGAAGTTTTTCCAACTCCAGAATCACCATAATTCATTAAAATTCCAAGATCCCAAGTGGTATCTGTTGGAAGAACTCCATTAATAACTCCAAGTTCAATAGTACGATCTTCAACCGTAATTTCCGAAGTATTTACTTGAGTTGTAGTTCCTTCAACATAAAGATTTCCACTGATAGTTACATCTGTTGCAAATCCAACAGTTCCTGAATTATTGACGGTAATTGAAGAATTGCCAGTTACCGATTTAATTGAACCAGTTTGGAGAATTGCTGCACTAAATGTATTATTTGATGGGTTAAATGTTGCACCAGTACTAACTCTTACAGTTTCACCTTCCTCACCTGCAGAAGTATCTGCAAATAGCATATAATATTCTGCGTTAGTAGAAGTTCCTGTCGTATGTACTGTTACAGATGTACCTGCAGTACCAGTGATACTTCCAATATTTGCAGTACCATCAACGTGAAGATTTCCGGTAATGGTAGTTCCTCCACCAACAGTGTATTGTGTTCCACTGTTAACAAGTTGCCCATTTACATTGTCCCAAGCTGGTAAGTAACCCTCAGTTAAGGATGCTGCACCTTTTAAGGTGACTGCGTCAGATGTGATAGTGATTCCAGTTCCAACATTAACATCAATTGTATACTCAGTGCTATCATCGGCGTTTGCTGCAGTAGCACTCAGACCAGAACCACCAGTAATGGTTTTGGCATACTGTCCGAAAGTATCAGTGCCAAGACCAACAGAATTTGCCTGAATGGAAGCAGTACCACCGACACTGATTGTTATGTCTCCACTGACACCTGAGTAAACATATTGACCAACAACTTCTGCAGAAACAGTCTTGTTTGATGCTCCGTTTAAATCATAGACTACAAAGTCATCCTGACCATTTAACGAAGTGACTGAAGAAAGTCCACTGGTAACAATATCTAAATCGGAAGCACTTAAAGTTCCATCAAAAGAACTGGCCGTAATTATACCTGCTGCTGCAAGAATACCAGAAGAAGTTATTGTTGTACCACCACCAACAACAAGAGAAGTTGTTATTTGAACATCATCAACAAGTCCAACAGTAATAGTATTTCCAGATCCTACTGTTTCAATTTCATTTACAGTACCGGAAATAGTAAATGTCTCACTATCTAAGTCAATAGTAAATTCTCCACCAGTATCACCTGCAAATGTTAAACTTGAAAGTCCGACCTTAGTATCAACATAGGTCTTAACTGCTAACGCAGATACTAAAGTATCATGAGATGCTGAAACTGTTTCTAAATCAGTATCAACGTCAGTATATGTTCCAGATCCATCAATTTGTAAACTAGTGACTGTTGTTACACCGGCAGTTAAGTTTGTAAAAACACCAGTACTAGAAGATGCAGCTCCAATTGCAGTTCCATCAATATTTCCACCATTAATATCTACTGTACTAATAGTTGTAATACCAGAAAAATTGGCATTAACATTTACATCTAGTAATCCATTACCACCATTAGTTGAAACGGTTGTAATTCCTTGTAAAGTTGCATCTGTAAATGTTCCATTAGTTCCACTGGCGGTATCCCAAGATAATTGTCCGTTGGATGCTACCTTAAGAAAATAACCATCAGTAATAGTATTGGTATCTGGTAAGATATATGTACCAATACCGGAAAGGTTATCTGGTGATTTTAATTGAATATAATCTGAACCGTCTTTATCAACTAAATTTAACCCAAGGGATTTTGTTCCATCTTCTCTTGTCCAATAACGATGTGAACCAAAATACTTGTTTCCGGATACCGAAGTGTCAAATCCAATAAAAAAGTCAAAATTATTTGTTGAAAACGCTGGTTCACCTGGGCGTAAAGCAGGGACTGTTCCCGCAATTCCTGCACTACCCCTTAAAAACTGAATTACGGGTGTAGCCATGCTTACCTTTTCCTAATAATTTTTTACTAATATTATTTAGTTTTAAAAAGACCCAGCATCAATATCAATACGATTATCCATCTCAACATCCAAGTCATCCAAAAATGCATCAGGAAGTCCAGGTTTTGCACTTGTTGTAGTCTGATATTGATCAGTTGCAGACGCAGACAAGATATCATCTGGATTGACTGCTGTCCATTTTTGAGTAGCAGCATTGTACATCAGTACAAAAGTATCTGGAGCTCCATTACCACTATTTCCATCATCAAAATCAATTAAATCCTGAAATCTTGCTGGCACTTGAACTCCTCCAACATTTGATACTACTTTAAATCTCTTTTGTGTTTTTAACTTGACATTAAAGTTAGACATTGGTAGTAATTTCCTCAGAAACTATAATAGTACCTTCTACAACTCTATTTGTAAGTGATCCAGATGCTGGTGAAGAAAGAATACTTAATTGAAAATAATTTCTGCCAGGTTTTAAAGTTGAAGTTTCAGTCTTTGCTAAAGAAACTTTTATATCATTAGTTCCTGGTTGAAATACAACAGATTTTTGAAATGCGGTAGTTGCACCTGGATATTTTTTTATAGAAAAAATTCCAGAGTATCCATTACCAAAAACATTTGGACCAAAATCTTCTGTAAAAATGTCAAAAGTAACCTCAAAATCCGTTCCTCTTTCAATAGTTAGGTTATTAATTTGAGCAATGGACATTTTTTACACTCTTTTTTAACTATTTATTCTTCCGAATTCTCTTTAGATTGCTTTTTTAAAAGTTTTGATAACTCTGCGGTTGATCCAACAAATAGTGCATTATTTGTGACATTTGTGGGACCTTTACCTTTTTCATTTTGAACTTCTTTAACATCTTTATGCAGATTCATAAGTTTATCTGCAGTATCAGAAACACTCTTTATTATCTGACCAGCAACTTCATATGCTCTAGCAGATTCTGTTTCTTGTGCGAGTTCTAAGACGCCATCAATTGCTTCTCTTCCTTTCTCCAAAAGAGAATATATTGTACCTCTAGCATACTCATAATCTTTTTCAACATCTAGAGACCTTTTATTCTCAATAGGTTTATTCTCAACCTTTTTTTGTTCTATATCAACTTCAACATCAACTACTTTAGATACAATTTCGCCAGAAACATTAAACATATCATCCAACTTATCAAATTCTTTCATAATTTTAATTAAAATACATTTCCATCAAATCCAAAGTCATCTCCAGGTTGAATGAGAGCATTATCAGATTCTGTAATTAGTTCTATTCTGGTTCCACTTACGTGAGTTGCAATAGTTGTTCCATATTGACCTCTAGAAAGAACTAAAGTATCTTGTCCAATTACATCTGTTCTATCAATTTTATCAACAACCTTCATAGTTTCATTATCAATTGTAATATATGAATTTACTGGAACATTTGCCGATTGTTCAACAGTAACTTCTGTTGTAGATTCTGTCATATCAGATAAAAGTGTAGTGATTTGTAAATCACTATAACTTTTTGTTGCGACAGGTGTAACAGAATATGTAAGATCTCTTGAGATTGATTTTGAATCTCCAGAAACAAGACTGATAGATGCTTTTTTGATAATATCCTTGTTTGCAGAAGAAGTTGGTCCAAAAAGATATGTTTTTGCGCTAAATCTTAGAGTATAAACTAAAGCTCTTCTAGTTGAATAATCACCTTCATAATTATCTTCCATATTAATTCCATCTAAAACAATTGATACGTCTCTTTTTTCTCCAATTGTTTTGACTAAATCAATTGTTAAATTATAAGATGGTTGAAAATATGGTAATATTTGCTCAATAATTTGAAGCATATCATCATTTAACTTAGTCATAATACTAAGTTCAAATTGCATATTATATGGAACAGGCATATATGTCTTTTTTAAATCTGAATTGTCAGTTAAAGACTTAGATATGAATGTTTGAGTAGTTGTTAACTTTCTTGTAGCATCGTATGAAAGTCCGACGAATTCAAATGACATTCTTGGGAGGGTCATTTGAACTGGTGTATTCAAATTTGGTTGTTGTTCAATTCTTGCCAAAAACTTTTGAATTGGTCCATAAGCAAGAGGTACTTTTATTACCGAACTTACATTTCCAGATTCATCAAAATGCTTTACATCAATTCCATTGAATAAAGTTCCAAATCCAATAATTGTTTTACGAAATATTTCGTTATAGTAATATTCAAACATTTTAACCTCTTAAAATTATGGAGTTCCAAATGGATTTTTTTCACTAAAATCTAAAATCAAATCTGCCTCATCTTCAATTTCAAGATTATTTGCAAATTTATCGCCAGTATTTGAATTATTTAGAGACTGAGAATCTGGAAGATTATCTTCACTTATGTTAGTTAGAACATATGATGCTCCAGACTCTTCTCCTATGATGTTCTCACCAACTTTAAATTTGCCAGTAAGATTTGACACTTCCAATGTTTTTGACGTAACATTCCAATATTTAACCCTAGCAGTAGTATCTGAAATACTTCCCGTAACTATCTCATTAAAAACAAAACTTCCACTACCAGAAATAACATCAGGAGGACCGATTTGAATATTGACTGAAGTATATCCAGCACCAGCATTTATAATTTGAATGCCACTTATAGATCCATTATTTACTCGTGCAACCGCCGAAGCAGCAGTTGTAGATATTCCAATAAAATTAACATTCGGTGTATTAATATATCCAGATCCAGAATTTGTAACCGTTATAACTCCAACTATTCCATTAGCAATAGTAGCAGTTGCTTTAGCATCATATCCGCCACCACCAATAAATGTTATTTGTGGAGGAACTGTATATCCAGCTCCTGGATTGGTAATTAAAACTCTCTGAACTCTCTTACGACTTGGATCAGATTCGCAAAGATCAACAATGCCGTCAATCATTTCGGCAATTCCTGTTGCTCTAACTCCTCCAGACGGAGGAATTGAGAACTTGACCTCTGGAGTAGTTGTATATCCTCTTCCTCTATTTGTTACAGTTACTGAGTTTACACCACCATTAACTATGGAAGTATATGCAGTAGCTGTTTGTCCGGCACCAACAACTGAAAGTGTTTGGATATATCCATAATCTTGAACATTATCATCAATTTCATCAATATCGGTGTTAATAACTTCATCTTCGTATCTAAAGAGTTCACAAGTTAATTGATAAACATAATTTTTTTGAAGCTGATAAAATGGTTTTTCATGTTCAACATATTTAATTTCAAACAATCTATCTCCTAAAGGAAAATAAATTAAATCTCCTTCCTTAGGTCTAGAAGTTAATTTTGAATTTGGAAGTTTTTTAATTAAATTTTGAATATAATTTTCATATCTTTCTTTTGATATTGTCAAGGTTAAATCGTCTAATTCTTGCACTCCGAATTTTGAAAGTATAGTTCCTTGTCCAGAATAACCATCGTAAGACTCTACATATGCCTCAATTGGAAATGCTGCATTAAATTCGGACTCTACTACCTCTTTAATTACTGTCTTTTCATTTACAAATTGTCTAGGTAAATAATATACATCAATTCCATACATTCTTAATGACTCATTAATCAGGTCTTGCATAAGACCTTGTTCGCTTTTTGAACCGTTAAGCAAAAATGGATTGAGCATATTTTTATCCTATCATGTCTAAAGGTGGAAGTTCATATGTTGATGACATTTTATCCATTAAAGAATCAATCTCTCTTTGAGCATCTTCAACAAGTGTTCTGCCATCCAACTCAACTCCACCTGGAAGTTTAAGTCCTCTAAATTTATTTGAAATATTATAACCCCATTGCCTTTTCATAAGTGCGGTCAAATATGGTTTTAAGAATGAATCATTCCAAACTTCACTGTAATTATTTGGGTCCATTATTTGATAACAATCAATAATTAACCATTGACCTTCTTTAACAGAATTCCAATCAATATCCAAATATAACCTATCTTGCCTTTTATTAAATCTAATTTGCTTATTTGTATTTAACAAAAAGTCAATGTCTTCAAGTTTTGTTTTTATCATGGAGTATGTAAGAAGTTCTAGATTGCCCCAGTAATAAAAATCATTTAAGAAAAGTTGGTATTTGACACTAAACATTCCACTTGAGATGGAGTTTGCACCTTCAAACTTGAAAATTTTATTAACTCCAATTACATTTGCAGGTATTGGCAGATAATTGCTATTTTCTTTAAAATCATATTGTGTTTGAATACCATTTATTGTGTCGTTTGCAGTCGAAGTTGTAATTCCAACTTTACCTTTCCCTCTATTAATATCATCTTCAGTTATTTGGTATTTTAAATAATTCTGAACTACTCCATCAAAATGTCTTTCATAAAAAAATTGAAGAGCATCATCTACAAGATCATCAATTTGCTCGTCCGCAATGTTTATTTCCAATACGGGATACCCAAGTTTTCTTAGGCAATAGTCAATTAATCCTTGCCTTGTAGATGGTTTTGCCATTAGATTCTAGCCAGATTAGATACTGCTTCTTGTTGACACAGATATAATTTAGCAAATGCCTTACACATAGTTTTGGCATCTTCAATATTTTCTATACTATCTATGTCTCTTGATAGTTTTTCATAGGAAAACATCTTTGAAATATCTTCCAGAGTAATGTCTTCGGGATTAATCATTTTAATGCATTTATCAATAGGGATTTAATTTCATTAATATCATTTTTTAATTTGATCAAATCATTTTCAATATTTTGAATTTTTTCCACTTCATTTTGCTTAATACTTCTCATTTTAACATAATTTTCATATTCATTGATATTTGTATTAATAATTGATTTCGTAGTCTCATCACGAATCAAATTTTCATAGCCTTTAACTTTACTATATTCCATCATGCTAATGCGATTACTCTTAGGTCTCTAAGTTTTGGTGGATAAACCTGAATATTAGAAGAAACGGTTATTTTGACACTAAAGTATCTAAATTCTGCCAAATTATCAACACTAAATTCATAATCTTTGAAGTAATTCTCAGTATTACCGTTTCCAAATAACTCATTATTTGGAACAAATTTATCCGAAGTTCCATCACTATTATTAATATCAATTATTTCACCAGAAGTAATTTTATTTAAATATCCTGGGAAAGGATAGTAAATAGGATTCTCTGTTGGATCTTTTAGGAGAGCATAGAATGCTCTAATGTCAGCATTTCTATTAATATATGCTGCAACATAAGTTCTTAGTGAAGTCGCTGGAACTTCGAGAGAAATTGGTTTTGTTGCATAATAGAATGCAATTGGATCCTTTTGTAGGGTTGAAATTCTTGAATCATTAATATAATCTTCAATAGGTCTGTTAACTCTATTTGATACCAGAATAGCACCAACTCTATCCAAATCAATTACTGGACTCAATCTATCATTTTCAGTTGTTAAGAAAGTTCTAAGTTCTAGAGATTTGTTTGCTGGTTGATCTGTAAGGTAAGTAACTTCGTTTATTTTAGAACAAATTAACTTACTAATGCTCATATAATTATCAACATTTAAATCAACTCTTTCATACCCTTGATCTACGAATGATGGTTCAACTCCACTAACACTTGTTCCAGAGACTGTTCTCAACTGTGCCGATATGCCTGTTTGTGGTGGTATAAAGGTTTCGACATTTGGTTTAATAATTTCAAATTGAATATTACTAGATGCCTGAACAGAAGACCCTCCAATAGACTTAGTTTCTGAGAAATATAGTGGTTTTAATGTAGGATCTGGTCTAGTAGTATCAATATAAAGGAAGTAATAATCAAGACCAATTGGATTTAAAACTGAAGAATCTTGGAGTGTATGAGTTTTATTAATTCTTCTCAGTGAAACTCCATTCAATTCATATTTGTAAACTTCTTCACCATCAAAGTGTGGTATAGGTATCCTTATAATTGAACTATCACTACTAGCAACTTCTCTAGTAATTCCTGTCAATTGATTTCCAGAAACCCCAGTATAACGGATTATTTCTCTATCAATCAAAATATAACCTGGATTTGTTGTACTTACTGGCGCATTTTCAAAAGTTGTGAATTTTGAAGTTGATGATAAAGTTATTGCTGATACACCCTCAAAAGAAATATCTCCAATTAAAGTTTCGGGATCAATATCAGATTTTACATTAGATATCTCAACCAAATTAACCTCAGAATGCATTCCATGGTTTTGGTGATTTACTTTGATGTGCAAACCATCAGTTATTTCTGAAATTTGATTAATACTGATTGGGTTTGTCACTCCATTATTAATATTTACATTAACATCGGATGAATTTGTATACATCAAAGTATATCCAATTCCAGTTAGGAAGTTTCCTTGTACATTATCAATAATAAGTTGATTAAAATCTGTAACATTATCAACAGTCAGTAATAAATTTCTACCAAGAGTTTGATCTCCCAACTGATCAACAGATAAAACATCTCCCTTTTGGTATCCGGTTCCTCTTGAAGAAATTGCTACTGCAATAGCAACTCCATCATTAAAAGATCCATCAGGTAAGGTTTCTCTTCCAATCGTGATATCTGCAGTAGCTAATCTACCTTCAGAAGAAGAATTTGCTAAAGGTACATTGAAGTAAGTGAATGAGGTTCCATTTGATGGTGTATATCCAATTCCACTATTTGTAATAGAAAGACTTGAAATTGATCCAGTTGCACCAACATAATTTCCTGTTGCATTAGTAACGGTTTGAACAATTGTATTGCCCAATGCAAATGATGCGTCATTAAGAGTTTCTGAAATATCAACCTTTATCTTTCTTGAGAAAATTTCTAAAGGATTATCACTTAATTTTGAGAACTGCTTATTTTTCTTAGTTAAATCTGAATTGAAGAAGCTTACATTTCCGCTAGTTTGGAATACTGCAGAATGTAGGGTAAACTTAAGATCTTCAAATTGACTTGGAGTCCAAGTAGATGCATTTTGTGATTTGAATAGGGAACCAATTGTACTGATGTCTGGTTGACTTGCAACAATAGTTCTTCCAGATTCTGGTAGAGATGCAGTAGTAATGTCAACTTCACCCAGTCTAGAAATCCAAACATAATAATTTGTAGAATCAGATTTGATTACAACTGCGTGTTCAGTTTCACCTTGTAAATAAACTGGAGCATCAAATTGAATTCTTGTTGCAACAGAAGCATCTTCAGAAAGTTTAATATCTTTTGGATCTACAATTACCTGAGAGAATGGATAAATTTCTCCAGTAGGTAGACCAAGTGACATTGGTCTCAATTCAACAATAACAGGGAGTGATTCATCTTTGGATTGGAAGAACAAATCAATTCCAGTTACAAATCTTCCTTCTTTAGCATTAATCGTAAATGATTGTGCTAATGGATCAAGACCAATTGGCGGAATCAAATCTGTAGATGCTGTATTACTTGATTCTTTCCATTTTAGAAGGAAAGCACCTGGAGATCCATCTGCGCCAGAACCATCATTGATTCCACCGCCACCGCCTCCACCATATGTACCACCTCTTCCACCATTTTCATCCCCACAGTCTGGAATTTCACCATCAGTTCCACCGGATCCAGCAAATTTTATACCGTTTCCACCAGGACCACCTGTAGGAAGTCCACCACAATTATTTGATTTTGAGTGACCACAGTTACCGCCACCAATTAGGCCAGCACCACCTCCATAACCACCTTTATCATCGTCTCTATCATATCTTCCATCTTCACCGTTTCCGCCACCGCCGCTATTATCTCCACCACTACCTTTAGATGTACTTGAACCTCCTATACCACCTCTAGCAATAATATTTTTACCTAAAACATAACTTGGTTCTCCATCTGTTGCTTTATTGTTGCCAATCGCACCTTTTCCGCCAGCACCAACAACAATTGTTAAAACTTCTCCTGGATTTACTGGAATGGATTTGGAAGATACTCCTCCTCCTCCTCCGCCGCCGCCAGGCAAACTTGATTTTCCATATCCACCGCCGCCACCTGCACCAACTCCAGAAGCTTCAATTGAAGTAACTCCTTTTGGTACAGTAAATGTATAAGTTCCCGGAGTTGTGTACAATTTAAATTGTTCAATTTTTGGGGATGATGGTTTTGGACCAGGTGATGGTGAAGGACCAGGTGATGGTGAAGGACCTGGTGATGGTGAAGGACCTGGTGATGGTGAAGGACCAGGTGATGGTGCAGGTGATGGTGAAGGACCAGGTGATGGTGAAGGACCAGGTGTTGGTTCTGGTTTTGGATTTGGATATGGGTCAACTGGTTTGGGTGTTGGAGGAGAAGGAACTTCTACAGGAATGGGATTTGAAAAGTCTGTTGTTGATGTTGGTACAGATTCTGATAAAGTTCCAACTTGTTTCAGTCTATTCCTAATATAACCATAAGCTTCCTGAGTTGTTTTAATAGTTCCCTTAGCAAAGAAAGATGACTCTGCTAAACTGTTTAATAATCCAGGAACGGTTGAATTGCTCTGTAAACTAGATAGTCTAAAGACTTTTTCGCCAGTAGTAAATCTTGGATTACTTGGAACCGCAGGATTTGGAATGCAAAGAGATGCAATTAATGTTCCAACATTATCTGTGATTAATCTTACAGGTTTAACTCTAGCAGTTGCACCACTAGAATTTCCAATTAAAACCATTCCAGCAGAAACATATCCAAAAGATTCTCCAATCGCCTCTTCAGATAATAAGAAAGTATCAATATTCAAAAATTCTGATGCTTCAGAATAACTTGATGGTACATTTTGAGTTCTATCATATGGATTATAGAAGTAAACTGCAGTTGGAGAGTCATATCTACCTTCCCTATGATTTGGTTGGCAAAGACGGAATCTGATATTTGGACTTCCTGCAGCATCTACAGATCTTAGTGTTCGAACAGTCTCTCCAATTCGGAAAGAACCTGATAGCATTTCAATTTCCAATAGTTTTGGAACCATAAATGAATCTACACTTTGTCCATCAAAGAATGCATACATTTGTGTGTATGGTTTCAATTTCTTGGATACAATTTCAATATTTCTTGATCTGCAGTAAGTGGCAATATCAATACTAACTAAATTTGTTCCATATGATACTGGAGTATCTGAGAATGTAATTCTATTTGTTTGACCTACTCTAGACTTATATCCTTCTTTATCTGTTGCATAGATAACGTCTTGATACCACTTTCCATCCTTTTCGTATTTTGGACCTCTTGAAACTTCTCTTGGTGCTGATAAATCTGTCCAAGAAGTTTCCCAAGCACCAAATATAACTGGACACCATCCAGAGTTTGGATCTGGAATCTCATCCAATACTACATCAACAGATTGAGTTTCTCCTTCACTAACGCCTAAATTAATTGGATCGAGAACAACTGGATCTAACCAAATATCCGAACCAGGATTAAGGCAAGCAATTCCTCCATAGAAGGTAACTAGGTATGGAGTTACATTTTCAACTCTAGTCGCATATGGTTGAGTAATTTCTGCAGTTTCAGTATAATCAAGAGTTAATATTCCTTTTCCAACAGGTCCAACAGACTTTTTAACATTTTCACCAATAATAGATTGGTTTGATTTGTAATCAAAATCTTCATCATTAAAGTTTATATTTCCTCTTGAATTTGTATGCCCTAAAATTAAATCGATTGATGTTGTATATACTGATGGTCTTAACTGTGAGTTTTCTACATCAATAGCATTTTTAGCAATTGTAGAAGATTTTTGAGAAATTAATGTTGTAAAGTTGTCAACAAAAAATCCAGATTTAAATCTATCAAGACCATTTGAATCTTTAATAGTAAAGTTAGCGGTTTCCTTTTCCAATAAAGAAAGTGTTGTATAATATTCAAGATTTTTAATTCTATCTTCCAACTTTTTAATATCGGACATTCTATATCTCTTATGTTGAGATAGATTAATTCCTACCTCATCATTAGTACAAAAATATGCAGGAAGAGTAATCGTTGCAATATCTAAAGATTCTGAAAGATTTAATGGTGCTTGTGGGTTTTCTGCAGAGTCACCAATCATCAATTCAAATTTACCATCTTTAGAAAGAACGATTTTATCGATTCTAGGAAGATAATATGAAAAATCTAAGATAATGTCTTCATCTGAAGCTAAGATTGGTGTGTTTTGATTATCTACATTGACAAACTTAGGTACACCAATAGTGTTTAATGATTCAAATGGTGATCTTGAATTTTCAGATACTGTATATGGAGAAACTCTAGGTCTTAAATCTAGAATATTATAATTTTTTATCCCATCAAAAGATGGAATATCACAATAGTCAAATTGTGAATATGAATCAACAGAGAAGAAACTTCCTTCATCGGCAGAATTTATCGAAGTTGATTCAAAAACAATTTTTAGTTTCTTGAGAGGTTCTCTAGACCTATCTCTTCTTGTTATTTTTGCATAGTCATAAAAAGTACTCTTTTGTCCATTATTGAACACAAAATCTTTAGTAATATCCTTGCAATTTCCTCTGTTTAGGGAAGATATTGTTGAAGTTACATTTGATTCTTTAAATACAACTCCTTCTCCAGAAATGAAATTTGAAGAATTTAAACTAATATAACTTACAGAATCGACACTAGTTCTTTCTACTAAAATTGCAACACAATTACTTTCTTTTCCAACAATTTCTTCACCCAATATTAAATTGGATGTCGTAAGAGTATTTAAATTCAATGTAATAGACTGAAGTTCTGGTGTACCAACACTTGATGTTTCATAAACTCCCAATAATTTCGTAACATCTGGATATCTTAGACAAATATCTTCATCATGAACTCTTGTTCCGTATGGGTAATTTCCAAATTGTAACCCATCGTTTAGGGTAGTTTGTCCAATTCCAGAATAATTGTATTTTGATTTATCAACTATAATTGAATTAACTCTATTTCTATTCTTTATCTTTGCGGATACATTTAATCTTTTTACAGTATATGTTAAAATTGCAGTTCCACTCGATGCAGTCAATCCATTAATTCTTAAATTTTGAGAACCAAGAGTAAAGAAAAATTTATCTTCTCTCAGTGGATCTGCACTTCCGTTTGGATAAAATACTGAATATCTTTCCTCATCATAAGGTAAAAATCTTTCATTGTTTGGTAATACAATTACTTGAGAACTATTTCCTGAAATATTAATAACTGTTTGCTTTCTGATTATTAATTCGGAATTTTCCAAATTAATTGAAGAAATTTTATCCTTTGGAAAAACTGTAAATAAAGTATTATCAGTAGAATTTTGAAGTCCTGACTTTAATATTCTAAAATCAGAGACACTTAATTGAGAACCAACAGGAAGAGTGGATACGCAAACTCCACTAACGGGGGTAATTTGTTGAATTTCTAACTGTTTTTCTGAAATCGATGATATTTTTGCATAAGTTGGTACAATATCACCGGGAGTTGAATAAGCTACGATATCGTTTAATTTCGATACTCCAGAAAATGTAAAGTTTGAACTAGTTACTGTACTAATACTACCTACTATTGGAGAAATATTGACAGATCCAACAAATGCTTTAACTGTTTGTACTAAATCTGCACTAAAAGTTGCTCCAGCACCAACTGGTGCGGCATGGATTGATTTAAAATCATTTACATCATATTGTGTAAATGATTTTATAATTCTATTATTTTGAATTCCATCAAAACTTAATTTTTCACCCCTTAAAAACTTTCCTTCTACGTTATACGCAGTAACAATCCCAGAATTTGTAATAGATTGTCTCAAATATGCTCTGGCACCACTAGAACTACCTTTAATAAAAGTCGGAACTTGTAGAGTAATTGGATTATTCAACTCAAGTTCAATATATGGTTGAACATCAAATAAAGTGATGTCCCACTCATTAGAATTTGGAAATAAACTATTATAAGATCCAGACTCCAATGCAAAATCATATACTCTAGCAAGACCTATTTCTTTACCAGGTGCTATATTGTCATCTACTCCCAATCTCTCAGATCTCAGAGTCACTGTATAGTCTGTTGAAATTCCTAAAGAAGGATTTCCATTAACTCTATTCAGTGTGAAAGTTGATCCTGTCGTATAAACAATACTTTGATTTTTTAATGTTTTGGTTAATCTTGGTTTTGGAAAATCTATAAATGTTGGATTTGGAACTTCTACTTCAAATCCTCTAATATATGCCTTTCCTGGAGATACTTTATAAATTCCTAGAGACTCATTAGCAACATTATTTCCATAAGTTGCTTGTCCATCCTTAAATATCCCTTTATTTCCTTTCAAGTTGTCAAGAGATTCTCTAACATCAATTTTGAATGGAGTTACATAATAATCTCCAGACTCATCATAAGTTCTTCTAGCAAACTCATTTGCGAGAAGATTATATTCAGCATCCCTTTTAACTCTATCTGGTTCTCCGTTTATAACTTTAAATAACTCAATATATCCTTCATCTTGATTTTCTGAGAATGAATATTTTGCTAAAGACGCAGTAATTGAAAGTCTATCTGCTCCTGGAGCAGCAAAATTTGTAAATCCTTGAGAATTATCAACTAAAGATTCGTCATCATCAGAAGTAATAATATCTTCATTTATTTTTAGACCGACACTATAGTTTACATTATTTGATATTGGATCTAGTATTAAAGTTTGGTTTTTAACATTAATAAAATATCCTCTAATAAAGAAAACGCTATCGGGAATAGTGACTGAACAACCCACGACAGAAGAATTTTCTGAGATAACTCTAGATAGTCCTTGTCCAGACTGAATAGTAGTAAATCCTCCGGAAACAATTGGGATATCATCTTGAGATAAGAGAATTTCTCCTGAATTAAATTCTCTAGTATTTTGTGAAGAATTGGAGTCTATGTATGTAACGTAAATTATAGTATTCGAAGTTGGGGACTCATTAGCAGGTAAAACATATACAACTTTTGCCCTTACCTTAGAGTCTTGTCCAATAATATACTTTCCAACAAAATTACTTAGATATGAATCTACAGATATTCCAAGATAATTTGATTCTACTTGGATTCCTTCGAAATAATTATTGCAGACTGGCTTGCCATTAAGAACTTGCGATCCTTCCTTAAAAAAGTGAGATCCGAATTTTTCAATTTGATTTTGGAGAATTGACTGTGAAGTGGTTAATTCTCTTGCCTGAATAGGATATCCAGGTTTGAAAAGAACTTTATAAAAATTTTTCTCTTCGTCAAAATCATCAAAATAAGGAGTTACATTCAAATTAGTTTCTTGTGGCATGATTGTTTAGAATTGTAAAACGACTTTAATATCCTCTTTCTGATTTGAAGATCTGCTAATTGAGGGTCTATTATCAACGTAGATAATATCTCCTGTATATTTTTTTACTTCAGGTTCAGCAAATCCTTCTTCAAAATTTTGACCAAGGTATACAGTACCACTATTTATTACTGTAGATATACCGTTAAAATTATCATCAATTTCAACAATAATAGAATTTACTTTAATATTGTTTTCTGAAGTAAATTGAATTTGATTGTACCCATTTGGAGCAACTGTTGAAATTCCAGATGTTGTATAACCATATAATGTTCTATCCTGCCAGTATTTCAAAACCTTTGTTTCATCATTATATGAAACAACTCTACCAACAGCAGTTCCTACACCAATAATATCTTGAGTAAATGTTGAATTTGGTAATATTGTTGCTGAATTGTCCTTCAATTTAAGGGCATATAAAGAACTTGCTTTTTCTTTGTTTAGAATAGAAGTGGAATCAAATGCCTCAGGATTTTGTATAATTCCAACCCTTGCAACTTTATTACCAACTATAAAATCAGGATCTCCAATATCATTCTCAATTCTAGAGTAAAGCAATACATTTGTTGATCCTAACTCTCGGTAAATGTCTGCGCCATGTCCTCCTTTTGGCGGAATTATTACATCAAACTTTGGTGGATCAGCAGTTAAAAATAACCCAGAGTTTTGTAAATCAACAGTTCCGTATGTATAGTTATTTCCACCATTAGAAACAAATACACTATCAACTGTTCTATCACTTCCAACAATAATAGTTACAGTTGCTCCACTACCATCTCCTTTAATGGGTATATTTTGATATAATCCAGGAGCACCCAAATTAGTTCCTCTATCTAATATATTGACAATTTTTAATTGTCCACTTGAAGATGCGTTTTCAATGACAGAAGCATAGTCCGAATTAGTTTTCCAATCCCTAGGAACTGGGATAAAATTAGTACTATCAAATTTAACAATCTCACTAGGTCTTATTGTATAAAGATATTTCCAAATATATCCATCACCACTAGTTCCAGCAGATCTAGGTTCTAAGTCGGTAAAAGTCGGCTCATCTAGAGAAGGATTACCTTTATCAGATTCTGGAGTTGTTCCATTTTGAAGACAAATATAAACTCGATAATCTTGAGTTACAACATAATAATCCGATGAATATAAAGTAGTGTTTCCTGTTTGATTGGCACGCTTATCAATGCTTATATCATGACGATACATATCGTAAGTTCTTCCAGACTCCCAATTTATTCTTCTCACAACGGGAGAAACATCTCCTGGTGATATTTTTTTAAGGGAGAACATGGTGTCCCACACTTTATTTTCTTCATTAAAGTTATCCCTTGGGAAAGGTGGAGAATCCTCCCAATCAGATTTATACTCGGTCGAATTTGACAATCCCAAAAATACATAATATGCATTATTTGCAGAATTGACCTTTTCAATAAACCCAAGAGCATTAGATATTCTAAGCTGGTCAGTTATAATTGCCGACATTTTTTAACATTTTTTGATTATTTATAAGGTATAAATTAAGGAGAATAATCAAAATTTTCATATTTCAACGGATTATATCTTTGAATGATAGGATGATTGTGATTGGAAGTTAAATCTACATTAAATTGTGTTGGATCAGTTCTCTTAGTTAGGTTTGAAATTTTACCCCAACTAAATTCTGCAAGATCACTATCAGTAAAAACTCCATCAAAATCGCTAGATAAATTCTGAATAGGGCATACAACTTTTCTTACAAATATTTGTCCATATTTTGGATGAGTTATTTGTGAAGTTGTTGGCGTATACAGTACTTGGTAAATATTATTTAAATTGGTGGATATTCCAATAACTTGCCCACCGATACCATAAGATGTATTAGGAATATTTGCGATAGTTGAATTATTAACTGTAAAATAATCTCCTTGATTTAACTGGGAAATTGTAATTGCAGATCCAACTACAGTATTTCCAATAAAATCTGCATCTCTTAAAATAGAGTTTTCTGGAATATAGAGATCAAAAACAACTGCTGGTGGGTCAATACTTCCAACAACGACTCTAGATATTGTACTAATTCCAACAATAACTCCAAAATCACCAGATAAAAACGAAACATCAGGAATTATTTCAGTCTTTACTGTCGGTGGGTCAATAGAAACTTTTGGAGGTTCTATCTGCTTAACTTCAAATCTGAATGGAGTTGTTAATGGATAATTTCTAAAAGTTTCTCCTATTCCAGGATTATCAAAGACATCAACCTCTAAAATATCTCCAACAGAGTATTTAAGTCCCTTTGAAGTAATGTTGATGTTATTTCTGTCAACTACAAAATCTTCACTAATAAGATCAACAATCAGGTTAATATCAACCGCAGCATTTCTACCAATTCCAGTCTTAGACTTAAGTCTTGCTGAAGTAAATGTGCTATTAGATTCATTTAGAGTTGCTGGATATCCAGATCCATTAGATATAAGTTCTAGAGTCTTAATTGGACCATATGTGTATCCAGTTCCGGGATTTGTTACCGTAATTAAATTAACTGACCCTGAAGATATTGTCGATGTTGCTGTAGCAAATTCTGTAGAATCTAAACTAGAAATATCAGCACTAAATCCACTCTCGAATAGATTTATTTCTTCTCCAACTTGGAATCTATTTAAATTAGTTGGAATAATCTTAATGTAATTTCCAGTAACTATTCCAGCAAGAATTCCAGAAGCTCCGCTATCTTCACCTGATATAAATTCTCCAATAATTGCAGTTGAGATACCTGTAGAAGATATTGTACCTACCAAATCATTAATATTTGTTAGTGCAATTCCAATAGGAGCAGGATGTGAAAAATATGGATATTGAATTGAAATATTTGGGGCCGTTACATACCCCTGACCACCATCCAGAATACTGATAGAAGTTACTTGACCATTAGATACTTGACAAGTTGCAATAGCAGGAGATTTTTCTGTTTGATCAATAATTTTAATTTTATTTCTATCTTTATCAAATATAGTTTCTGCAGCATTATCAAAGAATGGTTTTAAGCTATCAATATAAAATTCTGAAGAATTCTCAGTTATATTTGATATTAGTTTTGCAGATGGGTATATATTTGATTCATAATAAACTCTATTTTTACCTACAAATTGACCATCAATTACAGAATCTTCAGTTTTCTTAGATAAGATAACTGGTCTCAATAAATTAAAGTCATTAGAAATTCCTTTTTCAGAATATATTAAAGTATTCGCATAGTCTGAAGATACAATTTCCGAGACAATTCTTTCATTCTGATTTAATCTCTTAACATCACTAACGATAGTTAATGAATCACCAACCTCAAGTGGGTCTAAAATGTCAACATCCAGAACGTCAACATCTCCATTACCCCTATAGAATATTATAGTGACAGTATCACCAAATTTTGGTGGTTCTGGGAAGTAAATGATACTTCCTCCTTTAAACGTATAACCTTCTCCAGGAACCTGAAGAATATCGTTGAACAATACTATTAGAGTTGCCTGAATATCAATACTCGATCCCTTTTTAGCTCTAAGAGATTTTGTTTCTCCATTAATTTTTATTGGGAAAATTTGTCTAGTATTATCAAATAAATTATCAAAATTATCAATAACTTGCAAATCACCAATAGACCAAGATGAAAACTTAGTATCATACACATCATCAACAAATATCTGAAATTCACTAAATGCCTGAGAAGTATTTGTTGGTATTCCAGTTAATCCCCCAACAGGGACTGTTAATACTTCAAAGGGTCTATATCCATATCCATTATTTGTAAAGTTAAAATCAACAACACTACCGTCAACACCAATAACTAAATTAAGTTTTGCTCCTGTTCCAATGCCTACAGAGGGTGAATCTGAACTATAAATCAGAGGAATATCAGAATATGCTAAAGGAGAATCAAATACAATTTCTGGAGGAGAATACCTTCTGATTGTAACAACATCATTCGCTGTAATAGCGGATAATGGAGTATCAACAGTAATGAAAGTATTTCCAATTCCAGTAATCTTGACATTATAGTTAGAATTTAGTGTAATATAATTATTAATGTTATTAATGTTCCTAATCGTATTAATATAAACTACTGTAGATCCTACAGAAACTGATCGTGATGCACGAGTTGCAAAAACATCATAGAAAGCAGTAAAAGCTATTCCTGGATTAACCAAATTTAAATTGGATGAGATTGATCCATTAATGACAGTAGAAAATCCAAGATAAACTACATTATAATCTGATTTACTTTCTGTTCTAATTCCAATATCAACCAATTCTGTAGACAAATCATTTAATTTAATAGAAACCTGAGACCCTGATGGAAGATTTACATCCAGATTTTCCGCAAGAGTTATTGTGGAACTTATTTGATTATATCCAGTTATTTGAACATCATTGTAAATTGTACCAACTCCAACACTGCATAAAGGAGATGATGAATATGCAAGTTTATCGAATAATCCCCTTTCTTCATTAATGGTTAGAACGTTACTTCCTGAGGAAATTCCAGAAGAAGTTGTAACCAAAATTTCCTTTCCACCAACTAATCTATATCCGCTTCCTGTAGATCCAATAGTAACGTTTGATATTGATCCATTGTTGGCAATTGTTACAGATGCTCCAGCAGCATTTAGTGGTTGATATCCGGATCCAAATGTAGATCCAGTACTTACAATTACTCCACCAACAGGAAGATTTGTTGAATTTATATCATCAGTATTTGTAACTTCTTCCGATTGTTTGAATATGATTGTAGCTTCTCCACCAGGTAATTGTCCAAGAGTAAATGCGCCATCAGGATTATTTTCTTCATCAAAAGGCACTTGAAGAATATTTTTAACTAAGACAAATAAATTTGATGTTGAAATTCCAGATGCTGGAACTCCTTTCTCAGTTAAAGTAAATTCACTCCTAATTCCAGTAAATTGCTCCGAAATTCCATCAAGTAGGATGTTATCAGAATATGTCGGATTATCTCCATTAATTTGTCCAGACTTGTTAAATATTCTTCCAGAGAAAGAAGAACCCGTGGCAATTCCAACAAAATCAACTTCATCGGGTTTTGGATTAGTTGGAGTATTTGGAATTGGTCCGTATGGAGGATCATAAAAATGAATAGTATTATCTACAATATTATAATCTCCTACTAACTTAGTACAAGCAGTTCCTACAGTATGGATTCCTGGTAAAGTACCTAACCAAAATCTATTAACTAGTAAAGTATTAGTTGCTCCAAATCCAACAACTTTAACTCTAAGAATTTCATTATCAACTTGGAATATATCTCCACCAATAAAAACTTCTGGGTTTTCAACTTTAACTCTGATATCTTTTAATCCAACAGGTTCTGATAATCTTGTCTCAAATGAAGTCGATACTATAGGTTGCTGAATCATGTTATCAATGGTAATTAAAGACCTTGGATTTCCTTTTTTACCAGTGAAAGTATGATTTGTTCCAGTTCCATATGAAGTTAAATTCAGATAATCTGGAACAGCCCTTAATGCTTGGGATGCAGATGCAGCAACTCTTACAAACAAATCATTTTCTTTGATGATATAAAGTTTTGATGGCAATATATTAGTTGATCCAATTCCAGGAATATCAGTAACTGCAATTCCAATAGGATCATCTCCATTTGTATCATATACAACTTCTTCTCCAGTAACAAAATAATGATTAGGAATCCTAATAGTATCATTGACTAAATTGACTGAAGTAAAACTTGATGCATTAAATACTCTTCTCAGAATCCTAAGATTTTTATGATAAAGTTCAAAAGATCTTCTAATAGCATTTTGTGTTCCAATATAATCTGTTGTATAAGAATTAATTTGAGATTCATTGAGAGATAAAATTAATTCATCAGGATTTTCTGGAACTTCTGTTGTTGTCTTGACTCCTTGATAATAATATCTAATATCAAGATTTCTACCTGATAATGGAGTAAAGAATAACCTACATGTGTTTCCAACAACCTGTGTAGTAATCGTTCCCAGTTTAACCAAAGAATCATCCGTGATTACGGATCCAAATTGAGTTTCATATACGTCAGTTTCATTATTAACTGTCGTAAGTTCTAAAGCATTATAAATTCCATTTGTTGTATCTGAAATTGAAAGATAATAATATGAACCACCATAAACAAGGGTATGTTGATGAATTTGTATAGGAACTGGATTTTGTGTTATTGGAATATTAACAAATCCAGATTCTAATCTGGTATTTGCCAGAGCAAGAACTCCGGGAGAACTTCTTGTAAGGTCAGCAATTGAAATATTAAAAACATTAACCTCTAGTGTTGACGCATACGCAACTGTTGGAGTTGCAGTAACAACAATGTTTGATCCTGAAATAAATGCACTATAAGTTGCAAATCCTACTGGAGGATTAATTGATTGTGTATATAATTTTCCATACTCAGAAATATAAACATCTGTTCCATCATGAACTATATTTAATTCAACAGACTCTCTGAATTCACCAGTTTCATCATTCAAAGTAACTAAAACTTTGGAAGATCTATATGTAGTATCTACAGTAGAAATGCCAATCGTTGAAGTTGACCCACTAGGAATTTCTGAAGTTTGGTTATTGAACTTAACAATATTTCCAAGATCATAATACTGTTGAGCGGTAGATCCTAATCCAGCAAAAGTATCAAATAAACTATAAGATACTAATTCAACATCAAAATCATTAAATTCATAGTCAAATGGGTTAAAGGTAATTTCTCCAAAATTGCCCTTAATTTTAAATTCAAAATTTCCAAGTTCATTTACGGTATCTAATCTACCATACTGTGAAACGTAACCTTCCAAATTATCATGAATTATTGTAATTATTCCAAATTGTCTTTCATTAAAGAATAGTTTATCTTTAACATATGTAAAATATTTTCTAAATCTAGTTTGGAAAATTGGGAATCTATCGGCAACAACAAATCTTTCCTCTCTAGGAAGGTTGTTAAATTCTCTACTAAAATCATCTATCATTAAAACTCTATTTCCAACAGATTCTGCATAATCCTGAACTGGAATTGTATTAAATACTATTTGGTCAGATACAACTCTACCATCAAGAAGATAAGAATTTTCAGAAACCATGTCAAAATTGACATATGAATTCAAATCAATTATAGATATTAAGTCTGAAACCGAATTTAATTCAGAGTATGAAATAGTGATTGGATTTGCAGTTTCTGTTGAAGATTCTACTTCAAAAGTAGAAAACTTTCTAAATCCAGAAACATGATTTAAACTGGATACAGCATCTTCCCAATCAGAATACTGAGTTTTTGACTTTAAATCATATGAGAAATATTGATAATAGAAACTATCTTGAATTCTTTGACTCTTATCGTTCAAGAATCCTATTTCAGTATCCCATCCTCTAGCAACCGTAGAAGAAGAACTTGTTTTATATTCTGCATCAAAAAATTCAACCTTTCCTACAACACCAGTTAAATTTGAAGTTTTTCCAGTTATTCTATCACCTCTTACAAATTTGTTATCAGAAAGAACACTAACAAATTCATTTTCTCTATCCCAATATTCAACAATTCCGGTAAAACCACTAGTGGTTACAACTTCTTCACCAATAACAAAATTATTCTTTTGAAGTGTTATTTCAAATGTTGGGAAATAACTCTGAGGAACAACATAACCAAAAGAATTGACTGGTATATAATTACCAGGAATTTGTTCACCAATTAGATAGTTGCTCATATCAATTGAGAAACTTGTAGAAGTCACATTTTCTACAGTAAATAACGCATAACCATAATTTTCTGAATTAATTCCCTTAACATTTTGATTTACACTAACTTCATTAGTAATTGGATCTACAACAACATCATTAACCCTAAAGTTCTCAAGTAAAACCTTATCACCATCATCAAAAGGAACATCTGCTTTACTACTAAAGAATGGATTTAAAGTAAACGTTAGTATTTTTTCATCTATATTGTAAGAAGCACTTCTAACACTAATTCCATTTGAATTATTAATAGGAACAATAATTGGAGTTTTATTGAACAGACCAGAACTATTTTGAATTATTTCGACTTGATAATCTTCAGGAATGAATTTTAATTCGGATTGCGAATCAAATTTATTAGTTAATCCATCAAGAACAATAAGATCTGGAGTAAGAGTATAATTTTTACCTATAGAAAGTACTTTAATATTTTTAAATATACTTAATGGTTCAACGTTTATTAGCTGAGGAAGATTTCCAGTTGGTCTAAGACTATAATCAACACTATAATCAAATCCAATATTTTGAATGTCAACTTTTTTAACTGATCCTATTTTTTCGCTGAATGGGAATAATAATGCACCACTTCCAGTTTCTGTAGTAATTGATGTTATTCCAGGTAAAACTCTATACTTCCTATCTCTAGAAAGGACAGATACTTTTTCAATAGTTCCTGTTGTTGAATATGAATCAGTTACATATGAGATATTTGAATTTGATTTTGTATATGAAGTCTTTTCAGGTCTTTTTCTTAAAAAGTAGTCAAAATAATTTGACCCTGCAGAATAAACTCTTTTTTCTCCGGAATATGCACTGTCTAAAATGAACAATGTGCTATTATTAGATATGTTATCATCATCAATTCTATATTGAGTTTTTGTTTCTGGAACATTAAGTGAAGTATTGACTAAAGTAAATTTGTAAAAAAGTTTTTGTGGAGTATGGTCATTTATTTCTAATCTAACTTTTGCAAAGTTTTCTACACCAATTTCTCCAATTTTAGTTACCTTGAATGAAGTATCATTTTCAGACTTTATAAATTTTTCAATGAATTTTTCATCTGTGTATAAATCAAAGTCAAATGCAGAAAATCTTGTGTCATTATTTACAAATGAAAGTGACTGATCTGTTAAAATGAAGTCAACAATTTGATTTCTATAAAGATTAAATGATGGATTTATGGAAGAAATTTTTCCATCTGAAGATGTTATAAGGTCAATAACATTTGGATTTTTTGAAATAGCATCATTATAAGTTTCTGCAAGACTGAAATTGTTATCATCTTTAACTACAACATAATAAATTTTATTATTTTTTATGGGAGAAAGCGGATCAGTAACCTCAGTTGTGTGTATAACTTTTTCTCCAGTATAATATCCATGATTATTAATAATAATTGTATTATTATCTGTATCTGTCTGCACAAAATCTTTTGGATCAAAAACTAATCTTCTATTTTCATCATTATATTTTACAATTATTTCTCTTACAGAAGTATCTTTTACAGTAATATTAACTTTTTCATTATAAAATAAAGAAGGATTTGTAGATGTAGTGACTCTAGCAATATTTTTAGAAATTTTTCCAACCTGAACATCATTATAATCAGTTTTAAAACTATGATATTTTCTAGACCCAACATTAGTAAAATAAAGTAATGTTGCATTATTCGTTGGATTTAAATACTCTCCTGTAGTAGTTAAACCAACATAATCCGTAGAAATACCAATATGATTGGAATCAAATACATAAGCATACAGATTTTCAGGATCTGTTAATGGGAAAGTGGTTAGTTTATTTTCAGATGCTATAATTTGAGAACCAGAATTGTTATTATAAACAATTTTATCACCTGTTTTTAATTTATGTTCTGGTAAATATATTTGTCTGATTGGGATTTCTCTAGTAATCCACTTTTGAACAAAAGAAGTGACTCCGGATCCTGCAATAGAATTTAATTGTGTTAATGTAAGATCAATTGTATTATAATCTACAGTTATAGAACTAAATCCAACATTGAGAACTTTTAATTGTTCAAAGTCAAAAGAAGGGTCAGATGATCCAATTAATTTTACATACTCTCCAATTTTAAAATTGGAAGAATTTATTTGATTATTAAATACTAAACTAAGTTTTGCATTTGGGTCTCCATATACATATGAATCTGTAGAAATACCAACTTGATAGTTTAAAGGAGTTGTTTCTAGAAGAACTGTACTTGCAAATCCAGTAGTTCCAATACCCACAGAAATAGAAGGATCGAAATAAATCTCATTGTTTATTGGATAATTCTTTTGTCCAAGGAAAACTTCAGAGGAAAAGTCTCCAACCGCAGAAACTTCAAAAACTCTTGGTTTTTCGATTAAAGTTGCTCCTGCAGGATGAGAAGAAATTCCAGATTTATTTCTTAAAACTCTTATTTCAGAATCTTGTGGGTAAATATTCAATACTTTTAATTCTTCATATCCAATACTGTAGACATCATTTGGTCTAATTGCAGTTGGTTTTAAGTTACCAATAACTTTAAGATTTATTGGTATAAAATTATCAGCAGAAGTTCCAATTGCAATACTTTGATTAAGTGATAATTGATTTGTAAACACATTTACGGAAGAACTAACCTCTTTCCTATCATTTGTCAACAATTCATCAAGTCCAATAATAGAAATAATATCATTATCACTCAATCCGTGAGGTTCTGAAGAAACGCCAAGAACAGAATTTGTGAAAGTTGAAGTTCCAAACTCAATATTTTCAATAGTCGTATTGTTTACTGAAATACTATTAACAGTTTTTCCTTTGATTTCAGATACTTCAGCAAAGGACCTATTACCAAATTCATCTTCATCAAATTCTATTTTGTCGCCTACAGTATAATTTTCACCTCCAGAAATAACAGTAACATCATCAATTATTCCTCTTTCAGTTCTAGATACTTTATTTAATTGCTCTTCATAATCAATAGGATTGAACACATAATTATAGGTTGCGGTATCACTTAAAAACTTATATTGATTTGTATTTCTAATTAGGTTTAGACTCTCAAAAGAAACAGAGTTTTGATTTATAGTTGTTTCAAAGTTAAAATCTATTATACTTGATTTAAATTTATTTCCAATCAAATAGGGAAACTCTGGTCTCAAATATTTTTGACTAAATTGACTGTCAAATCCACCAATTGTCGAAAAATATGCGTACACTCCATTAGGAAACTCTGGAGTTACACAGAATCTACCATTATATTCGTCAAGATCACCAATATCAGTGTATTGATAATCCTCAACAAATATTCCCAAAGGAAAAATATCTGTACTTGGTCTATTTTCACTCAATAGTCTGGAATACCCAGATTCCATTCTTTTAAACAATCCACTACCATTTGCGTTTGTAAATCCAAATGGTCCATAAATCGGATTTCCGTCATATGCCCATCCTATAATTGGAGAGTGTATATCTGATGTAATACTTTCAACACCATTAGAATCAACTTCTAAATCCTTTTTATAGAAAATTTTATCTCCTTCAACCTTAGACACCAGAATATTTTCTCTGAGTTTTCTTGGTGAATATGAGTGAGTTATTTGAGTAATTCTTTCTCCAAATTCATTTTTTGTATCATACAAAATAATATCATTGGAAGTTATTAAATTTTTTAATATTAATCTTTCTACAGAATTGATATTCCAAGTTTGGATTGAAAAATCAAATCCAGCACCAGACCCAGAAGATATTACTCTAAGACTTGTTCCGTTATTGTTATAATTTATTCCTTCTGATGTAACTTTTACATCGATAATTCTTCCATTTGAAATTATAGGAATTAAATTCGCACCAGTTCCTGCCCCATCAATTTCTATAGTTGGAGTCGTATTATAATTTGAACCACCGTTAACAATTAAAACCCTTTTTATTTGTCCATTTGAAATAATAGGCTTTAATTCTGCCCCAGATCCATTTTTTACTTGTATGTTGGGTTGCCTATTGAAATTTAATACACTTTCGGAACCATATCCAGAACCAGAATTTACAATCGCTGTTGAGAATAGTTCACCTTTAAAATAAGGTATTATCGTTGCTCCAATTTCTGCTGCTGGTAACGATTTATTCTTGAAATTTCCAAGTATTTCAACTTTAATTTCTTGATAGTTTATATTATAAGATCCAGATCCATAGTCAACAAAATTGACAAATATATTTTTTGTTAGGTTATAATCTTTTGGATTTACTTGGTCAGTATTAATTCCACACAACCTAAATTCATTTTCATCAAGTACACTTACAAAATATTCCGTATTTGTTGTCAATCCAGATATAGAAGTTCCATTAGCATTATATACGATTATTTCTCCAGTTTTATATCCGTGATTGTTAATTTTTATAGAATTTCTATAAAGATCTAAATGATCATTATTGAATACCCATTTTTTGTTTGTGTAATTCTTTCCACTTCTGATTACTCTAATGGAACCTATGGTTGACTTTTTATTTACACTCTTAAGGTAATGTTTTCCTGGAGCAAGACTAGTTAAATCTATTGGATTTGTTTTATGAATCGCATCGGAAAAAGTTCCATAAATTTTTAAAACAAAATCAGTATCTGGAGAAACAAAATAATCAACATTTCTCTGCAATCCTTCAATTGGAACATCCGTATAATCATACCTAATTCTTTCTCCTTCATAAAATTTATGCTTTAAGTTGAAAGTAATTGTATTTGTAGATACATTTACCTGATTACTTTCCGCAACAAACTCGACAAAATGCTCAAAAACAGTCATATTTGGAATTGCTAGAGCATTGCTACCATTTCCACCAGAAATTTTTATTTCTGGTATTCCGTCATAATCAAATCCTCCATCCAAAATATCAATTCTATCTAATGAACCTCTAACATGTGATATTGCTGTAGCACCAATTCCAGAATCATCAGTAATTTCCAAAATTGGAGGGTTTATAACATCATAACCACTTCCAAAAGATTTTACATCAATCGATTTAATAGCACCATAGTAAATAAAATCATTTGATTTATAATTTTGAATCTCAACTCCATTAGCCAAAATTCCAATAGGTCCAGATGGTGTTATAACCTCATCATTTGGTATTGTTGGTTTCGAAATCTTTTTAAAAATATTTTTTGGTGAAATTTTTCTACTAAATTCAGTTTCCTCTCCAGAACTTAAATTGTTCTGGAAGAAAATTAATTCATTTGTTGATTTATAAATTTTATTCTCGGTGCCAGATAACTCTAGAGTATCTTTGCCCAATCCAACATCAACAAAAATATTATTGTCAATATTACTTCTACTACTTGACAGTTTTATTTGAGTCGAGTTATTAAAGCTTCCTAAAACTTTAACATAATAGACTCCATCTAAAATATTAAGAGAATTTCCATCTGGACCAGATTGGTAATATACAGCATCTCCAGTAATGAATGAGTGCTTTCCAATATTTAAAACTTTGTCGATAATACTAGGATTATTTACATTGACCGATTCACCTATGAAAAAGTCTTCACCCAATACTACAGTTTCATCACTCAGAGAAATTCTTTCTTTACTATATTTTGGTAAAGATTGTGATGAAACATAGAGATTTTCTTCAGAATCTTTATATGTGTTTTGAACATCTGCAATATAAATGTTATCTGATTCTGGAAAAACTTCAGAGTTATATGTAAATTGAAATTTTGCAACTTTTCTTTCAATTTTATATGTACTTGATGGATTAAAATTTGGTGGCAATGATACATTAACTTTGAAATTATTTGAAACAGACTCAATCACACCATTAAAAGATTGTAATAGTCCAAAAGTAGATTGTAGAGTTACTTCATCACCTTGATAAAATATATGATCATCATATAAATTTATTGTGTAAATATTATTTTCTGGATTATTAATTTCAATACTTTTTACGTCATATGATGGACACGCATTCAATTTCCAATTATTAAATTTACTATCTTTGATATCTTTTCCTAAAGTTCTTAATTTAATTCTATTTCCACTTACAATATAATGAGACTTGGGATCAACTATAGCTTCCGACAAAACTCCACTGATTCTAAATTTGATTGGATTTTCATCTTGACCAATAGTTAAACCACCTTCACAAACATAATCCAAGTAAATATCGCTTGCTCTTTGAATGGTTCTAACAATACCAGAACAACCTAAGAATTGATTCAGATTTTTTCTTTCATAATTGATTGATTGTGAAGTATTGTCATCATAGTAAACAACCAGTGTTCCATTTTTTTCTGGAAATCCATAAGTACTATCTACTGATATTGATGTAGATCCAGTAAGAACATCATCAATAACTCTAGTCTTGGGCCCAATTACAAAGTTACCATAAACAGAACCTCTTAAGTTAATATCTTTATTATAATCAAAATCAAGACTTAATACGTAATAAGTTTTATCTTTTCTTGATATAGTTTGAACTTTATTGACTGTTCCATATGCAGAAGATATAAAGTCTTTTCCATCAATCGTTAATGCATTTTGAAATATTGTTGTATTTACAAGTTCTTTAGGATCTCCTTCAATTGCTTCAACAACTAATTCTTGATTCTTTCTATATTGAGCATCTGAAGGTCTAATTAAGTAATCTCTTGGTTTTATAACCTGAACATCGTCACCAAACAATGCTTTAAATAAAATCTTATATGAAGCATCAGTTCCTTTTGAAGTGTAAAAATCCTTTAACTGCTTTATTAAAAGATTTTTATTGACTTTTATATTTGTTCCAGAGAAAAATTTTCTATCTTCGAATCCAGGAGCAAATTGATATTTTATTTTTTTAAAGAATTCGTTGAGGAAAAGAATATTTAAATTCTTAACTACAGAAGACCTTGAATGTTGACTAGCACTAGATTCTTGGAATTCTAAACCATTCTCATAAGAAGTAATTCCACTAAATCCCCTTGAACACTCTTCAAATGAGTTTGAGGTTTTTGACTTGTAGAGAATAATTTCATTATCAATTTGGATTAGACCATATCTGTCAGGAAATCCTGCAGTAGTAGATACAGGAATACTAGTATTTGAGAAAGAAATGTCTTGAGACAGACTAGTTGTCTCGATTAAATTTGTAAGATTATCAAGTTTAACATACTTATCAATATTTTGTAATATGTCTAGAGTACCACCTTGATATTCAATACCAGAGTAATATTCATTGAAAAGACTTTCAACTAGCGGATAATTTTCCTTTACAAAATTAGGAAGTTGATTCTTGATGACATTACTAAGTTTAATCCTTGTATTTTGCATTTCTACTATTCTCTAATTAATTTTCCATTCGTATAACTTGAGGTTGTAATGTAATTAGTTCCAGAAATATCATTTCCTGAAGAAATATTATCAGGAACAGGTGTAACTGTTACTTTATTCATATCAAGTTTTAGATAAAGATCTTGTAAACCAATGACATCATTTGATTTTGGAGTTACTGAAACTTCAACAATAGATTCTCCACTATCTATAATAGTAGAAATTATGTTAATTGGATTCAATAATATTTCACCTTTCTTATAATATATCTTACCAACAGATTGTCTAACTTGTATTGGTTGTTCAGATTCTGTTGACAATTTAAACAAGAAAAGATTGCCAGATTTTTGATCTGTATTTGGTTTATCGGCAATATAAACAGTTCCATTAATACCACTTACAGAGAATCCCGAAGTCTTTATGTTATATCCATTGAGACTATTAATATGAATTTCATTTCCAAAGCAAATTTCATATTCTGCAAACTGATTAATAGATGCTCTAAAATCTCTTCTTAAAGAAACTTTAGTTATGTTAGAAGTAATTGATTTATCACTCTCATCAATTAAATTTAAAACCTTACTATACTTAAATCTAATATCGCTTTTATCTGATTCTAATGACTTAGAATATTTTTCTAGGTTTGATAAAACTTTATTCTTAGACAATTGAGGATCATTTGTTAAGTTTTCATTATAATAAATCGTAGTATCTAATTCAATGAATAAGTATTTTAAATCAATAACATCAACTACTATTCCAGCAACTGTATACTTTCGAAGAAGATTTTTTAAATTCTGAGAAGCACTGGAAGATAAGAAAGAACCACTTTGAGGTTTAACTGCAACAAAAACTTTTCCATATCTCGGAGGATTTAAATCTTCTCCTCCAAAAACATTAACAGATTCTAATTCTGGATAAATTTTTGGAATAAGTGCTTTAAAATCGTTTGCTGTTACTGCTCTATTTTGAGAAGAGTAATATTTTGGAGCATAATTTCTAATTGACTGAACACTCTCGATTTCATTTCCACCAAATGATGCAGTATTTGCTGTAATATTAGAAACTCCTCTTGTAATTATTCCAGTGTTAGAGTCTAATCTTCCTGCAAATGTAAACTGTGACAGGTTATTTCCCAACAGTCCATTTGAAACCACATAACTACATCTAATGCGATTACCGTTATTCAATTTATTTCCAAAAATTCCATCGCCAAAAATTAATTCATATTTTTGATCTTCTATTTCTTGTGCAAAAAATATTTTTGAGTCTGATTTAATATCAATAATATCTTGTGCCAAACTATATTTTGTAGCAATAGTACTTGTACTGCTATCAAAAACAGAAACACTCAAAGTGCTTATATCAACATTAGAATTTTCTATAATATATCTCTGAGGAGGGTTTGGTATCAAAGAACTGACTAAAAATTCAGAACTTAATAAACTTCCCTCAAGTACTTCAATTTCATCAAAAAACGCAATCCCATTTACAACTGGAACTGTAATATCATCTCTAACGACAAAAGTATAGCTTTCTCCACCAAAATCAGATTCCGTAGTACATACAATTCCTTTTTTTAAGGTTAAAATTCTTGGAATTCTTGGGGCATCAGAAACATCAACGAAAAAGGATATATTTGCTCTTGCTGCTGTTCTTGATCTTGGAACATATCCAATATTTCTTGCTAATGAAACAACATTTTCTCTTAATGTTGCACTATCAATAAAGACCTCACCGCTAACCATGTTAGCATTGTATGAGGAAATGTACGTATTGTATGCAAGAATATCTATCAAGACCGACAAATTCGATCCTTCAAAGTCATAATCTGTAAAATCTGAACTTGATCTAAGAAAATCTTTGATAGATATTCTTATTTGATCAAAATCTAGGTCTGTAAAATTTACTATTGCCATTTATCGGGTTGGCTGTAATACGAATACTAACTGTTGTGGCTGAACATCTATACCTATAATGTTGTATTTAACCGTGACATTAAATTCATTGTTATCAAAATTAGGATTGACAATCACTTTAGTTAATGAAACTCTTGGTTCATAATTTCTGATTGTATTTTCAATTTGAGATTTGATTTCACTTGCAGAAATTGCATCAATATTTTCAAAAAGTGATTGTCCAATATCAGAACCAAGTCTTGGATTAAAAAATCTTTCACCTGGTGCAGTTAGCACCAGATTACGAACTGATCTTGCAATTGCAGTCTCGTTTTTAAGAGACAAAACATCAGAAGTCAATGGACTGACCTGAAGAGATAAACTAATATCTTTAAATGATTTACTAATTCTCTCTAAAGGCATTAATACTAAGACATATCTTCAATTTATTTATTAAGGATTTTGACCATAAAATGGTTCTGTTCCATAACTCCAATCATCATAATCGTCATCATTACGAATTTTTTCGTGAATTTCATTCTGAACAGAAAAATCGTGCTTTTTTGGAGTAATTTCGTCGTTATTAATCTCTCTGAGCATCTTTTTTTCTGATTTTTTTTCTGAAATGCTCCAATAATCAGTAGCTAAACTTGAAGTTCCCCAAACTTCTTTCATATAACTTGAATTTCGGTCTGGATTTGGGTGAATTGCCATCTGTTTTCTCCTATTTTAGGTTAAACAGAACTTTTTAAGGGGTTTCTATCCCTGAATTAAGTCCAGTGATTGTTTGGTCTCTCCCACCAAAAGTGTAAATCCTCTATTTCATCATCATAATACAGAGAAACTAGGTCACTTTTGAATTTACTATGAATATTTTCACATAATGATAGTGTATAGTAGTGAGATTTTCTGTAATTTTCATCACATTTTGTGATTTTTTTCATAGAATTAGTAATCCAAGTGTAATTTCCACCTCGGATTACTCCAGCTTCACATAAAACAAAGGTTTTCCACTTTCGACACCATTCTGCAAAGTTAATTTCAAATAAAATCTTGTATTCTAACGCATCTTCATCAGGAAATGGCACGTTGACTGCCTCAATATGAAAAATCTCCCGCCCCATTGATAATGAGTGCGAGAGATGTTGAGTGACAATACCTGAATAATCGGGAGAGACACATAAAAAACAAGTATCTGAAGGGTGAATATTCCAGTCTGACATCTTTATTTTGTATGACATCTCTTGAATGAGTGCCATTTCAGTGTCTTGTGATATAAATTTAAGTTTTTTCATATTTAAATTACACTTTCTGCCTCATAGAGAGACTTTGGATGACCGGATTCCCCCCTAAGAACTAGTTATAAGATTCTCAACCTTGTCCTCTATAACGCTTCCGTGCTTTATTCCGAGAAGACGCGGCATACTTGGTATGTTTACCTGCCCCTTGCCTCGATTTCTTGGGTTTAGACTCAATGAGTTGAGCACCACTGAAAGAAGGTCTCTTAGCCATTTACAATTTCCTCCAATTTAAGTTCATTCGGATCAATTTCACTACCCTCATAAAATTTATATGAGAGTTCTGAAAGGACTTCCGCACATTCTTCGTGTGAAAGCCCCGTATACATTAGTTCTCCTTTGTAGAGAATATTAAACATTTGCCTCAGATAACACGAGTCTTTTCGTGCCCAACGCGAATGCGAGGATCACACCAAATCTCATATCCCTGATCTTTCGCATCAAGACAGAAGGAAACATCCTCTCCACACATATCTTGTACTGCACCAGATTCAAATACTTGCATCTTCGGAGCAAACCAAGGATATTCGAGATTCTCAAAAACACCATTCTGAATCAGAACCCAACCAAATCCAGTATAATCAACTGTAAATGGTTTCCGACGCTTGCTGATACTCTCCACGGTTTCATGATTCATCACTCCACCATTGTTACGGAAATCATCTTCATCTAACCAATGTGCAACAGAGGTGGTGTGACCATCTTCTGTAGCATACCAACCAGAAACGATTCCACGCTTCTTCGACTCATCCACAACTCCCTCTTCATCAATTGCTTCTGCAGGGAATGCAAGATCACAAAGTTGCCAGAATTTCTCAGTGTTAAAGACAATATCACTATCAATCCAGAGTTGATAATCATATTGTAGTTTACCATCCCAAGGAATTTGCTTGGGTCCACGGAGAACATTCGCACCCAGACACTTACACCGTGCGAAATTTACCATTGAAGAATAATCTTGCGAAATCTGAATTCCACATCCATTTTGCACAAGATCAAAACATAGTTGAACAAATGCCTTTAGAAATGTATAAGAACATCCGCGCCCTGGAAGACAGAACACAATGCTCTTACCTCGCATTCTTTGTTTAATTGCATCGATATCCCAATCCTCAGTTGCCTGAGATGTGGGAGGTTTTGCCTTTACTGTAAATCCTTTTGCCATAAGAAATAAAAACCTTCAGTTCAATTTTATCGTGTTATTTAGTATTTGTAAACCCCTCTCAGTGAGAAGACTCTGAAACAACTTTTTTATTAACAATCAGTTCTTCAAAGTTTAAATCTTCTCTCTGATACTCTGTAGTTGTAATATCTACCATTGTTAGTAACGTATTCCAAGTCTTATAAAATTCATCTTCCTTAAGAGAATGATATAAGCACCGCCCCTTTGCGTATATGTGATAAACTTTTTCTACCATATTGAAATTCTATTGTTTCAATGCATTATATATCATCACAACGAATACTCCAAATAAAGTCATCAGCGGAAATCGAAATACATTGAAGAATTTTTCGGGATATCTTATAATCCACCCCGCAAAAATAACTTTCCAAAAATTCCAATACGGTCTACTTTTACTCATCCCTATACCTTAAAATTTTTTACGCGAAATTTTTTTTATATTTTTGAAATCCATTGAGGGTTTTAGAAATCCATTGAGGGTTTTAGAAATTCTTAGAGGCAAATATAGACCTCGTGGGGGCATACTTTTATAGCTTAGGGGTTCCTTAGCGTTTTTATTTAAGGGCGGGCGGTATAACATAAGGGCGCTAATCGTTAAACTGGCTGTCACGAATGCTGAGAACGAATGAGGTATCCCCCCATCCGTTCGTGTGCTGCTAAGTGTCAGCGAAGCGCAGATTTGAGAGCAATCTCTTCAGGTCGCAATTGCCCTGCTTTGAGTCTACCATTGCCGCCAGTGGAGTTGCTCCAACGGGAACCACATCCGCCAACCCGAGTCATAATCAGATCTGATTTGCGGGGTTTACGGGCAGGCAAACGAGTTACCTTCACTTTCCCCTGAATCTCTGCGATGAGAAGGTCATCGGAGGCAGCAGCAGCAAGAATCGAAAGATCAGTCATTTTCAGAGGAGGGTATCAGTGAGAAGAAAAAAAGGGGAGCAGAGATTAACCCTGCTTCCCCGTGTAATCTGTATGCAACCCAGCAAGTTCAGCAGTGGGGTATCCATCGATTTCCCAACCACGGGTGTGAGAATTCGCTTGAGATTTACCCTTGGCAACGTTAGTACCAACCCAGATAGTTTGGCGGGTGTTGATGTCGGTTGCCATTGTCCAGAGTGCCATCGATTGCTCCTTTGTTTGCTTCCTGTGTATCCTACCGCATCAGGGGCACCTCAGAGCACCCCCGACACACTTTGAAATGTTGACTCAAAAGGGGGTGGAGATTTCCAACCGATTGTGAATCCTAATGCGAGGGCGTTTGATTTGGCAACCGCCGCCCATAACAGCAAAGTATGAAGCGAAGAAAACCGAGATTGCTTTAGTCTTCAAGTGGTAGGAAGTAGGGTTAACTTAGTGAGAAACGAAGGTAACTCAGAACTCCACAGGTTGCAGAGTGGGAGTAGAGATTGCCGCATAATGTGCAGCGCACTCATTGATGTTCTGATCTTCGATTGCGGAAACCATAGAGTCAAGGATTTGAAGGATTTGATTCCCATCCTGACCTTGGCGAAGCATACCGAGAAGAGTCGAACGATTGAACATTTGAGAAAAAAAGTAGAGAGTTTGGGATTTGCCCCGCTGTGAGAATCGAACTCACACACCGTTAAGTGTCACCAGAGCAGAGAAGAAAGTGCCGAGTTAGAGTAGGGAACTCGGCAACCCTTAGAGGTCAGTGATCGCTGAAGATGTAAACAGTACGATAACCCTTTTCGCAGGCAGTGAAGTCATAACGAAGGTTGTTATCGTAGGTTGCTTCCCAATCAACTACAACGTGAGAGGGAACATCACCGTACACTTCATAAGTGAACTGTTCAGCGAAATCTGCGGTGGATTCGTATTCACCACGATAACGCTCATCGCAATCTTCGATGTCAGAAACGCAACCCATTTCACCGATGAGAGCGTCTACTGCTTCATAACCGATTGCCTCACCTACGCGCACATACTCTTCATAATAGGCAACAAAATCATTCTCATTGTAGGTGTCAATGAACTCCAGCATATCATCCAGAGCATAGTTCTCATCCAGCAACTCATCGATCTTCTCAACAGTGTTAGCAGCGAGAAAATCTTTGTAGGAAGCAGTCAGAGTCACGGTCATTAGAGTCAAGAATGAGGTTGAAATCAGCAGGTTGGGTTTCCCTTTCCCCCTGATGTAATCAGTATGGCACGGCAGGGGGGGCAGCGGGGGGTTTAGTGTGCAGTTCCCCAACTGGTCGGGATGGGAGTTCGTGTTAGAAACTCCCTGTACTATGGGTCACACAGGCAGCGAATCGTTCTCATCCAGGATACCGTATGAAATCTCAAAACCACTGCGGGTGGGATAGATTCCGAAGTAAAGTTTACCTAACCCGCAACCTAGGAACTCATCACCAGAGCGGGCAGATGTATCCAACCCGAAGTAAGCGAAGCGGGAGAAATTGTAGGGAGTTTGGAGTCGCATTGGAAAAAAGAAGTTTGTGAGAATCAGAGACACATCTGATGCATTACATCAGTTTCGATTTGTTTGAGTGTATCACCGTTCCACATTTCGGGAATGATGTCACCTTCCTCAGTGAACAATTCACTCACCCAGTAATCATGAAGCATTGCGTTTCTATCATTGAGATTCTCCAATCCCTGATAGATGGAAGAAACAATTTCAGAATCGTAGGTGAACATTAGGAAAAAAAGTGAGGGTGGAAAGTATCAGTCAACAGTGGAAGAATTCCACACATTCCAGAAACAATCCCATGCCCATTCATCAGCAACAAAGGTATCAATGCCAACCTGATCGCAAACCCAATTGTATGCTTCCTCACAACCAAGTTGAGTCTCACCGAGGAAGTTGTAGAGAGAAGCAATCACATCACGGAACTTTTGGTTCTCCATTTGCGACAGAAACCACTTGCCAGTTTCAGTGTTGCGGATGATCATTTGCCCTTGAATGTTGTGAGCAGGGTAGAACATTCGGTTGCTTTCTTCAGTACTTTTATAGAATACAGGATGCGGGCACCCTTTGGGGGGTTTGGTGTGCGGTTCGGCAACTGGCACAGGGGCAGCTGCCGAGTTTGTGACACTAACTCTCAGAGGAGTTCTTTACCAAATTTGCCACAAAGATAGAATGCCATTCCTTTATCTTTCAGAGTACAACCTGCGAAAGTGAGAGGAACATAAGAACCGTTAGTTTTAGATGCTTTGGTGCGAATCTGCAGCAGTTTGTTAGGACCAGTGATGGTTCTCAGTTGTTTGCCAGCATCAAAAAGAGTACGAATAGAGTCACAAATGAAGTTGTAATCCTCCTCCAATTCTTGATAGTGTTTGGCGTGAGTTTCTTCATTCAGAATCTCAGTGCCCACATAATCGTTGGAGCGAGTGAAACCCACATAGATGGTTTGCTTCAACTTCTCACCAACTTTGCTCTCACTGAATGACACTTGATCTTCGATGATTTCAGTGAGGCAATGCTTCAATTGTGTCACCGCGATAGATTCACCAACAGTGAAGGTCTTAATTTCACCATCCACCAAATCTTTGAGATTTGAAGTGTTAGGAATACCGAGGGCAATTTCCAGCAGTTGACCTCTAGAACCTTTGTTCTTTGCGGGTTTAGCGAATGCTTTGAAATCAGTGACCTTAAGTTGGGCAGCAACTTGAAGAGTGTTGAGTGTCATTGCGTTTCTCAAGAACAAAGTTAGTATGGCACGAAATGGGGGGCAATGGGGGTTTAGTGTGCTCTTCTAGGAGTGGCACAGACCCCTCCAGAATCCCCCGGAAGGTGTGTTTAAGGTGCTCAAGGTGTCAGAGCACCAGATAACACTTTTTAGAGGAATTCTGCCATCAAATAGTCAACGGTGATTTCCAATTCTGCTGCCATTCTTTCTAGCTCCATATCCATATTGTTTTTCTCTTCGTGTTCAATGAAAAGGTCAGCAGTTTCGTTAGTCACTTGACAACAGTCTCCAATTGTGTGTATAATGTGCCTTGTCACCGATGATGACAATCAAGACTCTAAGTTACTAAGGGAACACTTGAGTGTAAAGAGTTCCCGTAGAGTTATAAAAAAGGTCCACAGGTTGCTGATACTCTTCAGCAAGATTGTACGCTAGGTCGTATGCTTCATCAGCATCACAGGTAGTGTTCTCCCAAGGAGCAGAATCACAGCGAACATCTAAACGCATTTGAAAAAA
>JACCDG010771903.1_pt1 | contig 47936 bp, 41 predicted proteins | sample 7442471 | NCBI WGS metagenome assembly JACCDG01 (sample SAMN15323444, study PRJNA562643) | freshwater metagenome | isolation source: river surface water | place: USA:Blue River Watershed | collected 2017-08-17
CCATCGCGCCTAATGGAATAAGGCAACCAACGGAGCCATTCCTTAGATTCAGCCAAACCAGACATGATATTTATATTGCGAAGCAACTCAATATATACAAATACTATTCAATTTTTCGAGGAGCTGCATTCAGCAAAATTTGAATTCTAAATACATCGATAAATAAAATCATGCCATATTGCGCGTATGATTCGCCTGGTGGATGCGGGAGATTGTTGATTCATCAGGAGATTATTCCGAACTATGATAGAACCATAAAATATTTCTACAAAGAGACGGAATGCAAAGCAGGGCATACAAACTTTATATGTATCAAATGTGGATTAACAACATGTGATGTCGGTGATCTCTACGGACACGCTTTACTTTGTTGTTGTGAACATACAGTTCATTTTAATTCGTTCTACACAGGATGCCAAATTTACGAAACCAGAGAAATCAAAGAAATGATAGAATTATATCATGAAAAAAAGGGAAAATATTTATTGGCAAGTGATATTAATTTATACGTAAGTTCTCACAGAATGAGAAACATATTTCCACAATTCATATATTTACGTAGAAACGAAGAAATGTTCAAACGAATGGATATTTCCAATATTTATTTATGTGGTTGCTATATTGGTGCAGGGAATGCGGAACTATGGCACATAGTTCGCCCGGTGGAAACAATAAGCGACACCGTAAAAAGCATAATGGACGAGATGATGAGATGCTCTTACAGACTAGAATTTCAATGTAGCATATCGGGTTGTGAAATGGTATACGATCGCTTTCCGACACAAGAGACGATAAAATCCCACGTACGACTTGATCACACCGGCCCCATATTATACAATTAAACATAAGGGCCCACAGCATTATTTTACATTAAAAGTACAATTTGAGTCAATTTATGAGTTCAGTTATGATGGAACATCAGACAAATTCAGAATGGGGCGAGCATCGACGGCAAAGCAACGCTTTGCCTAGAGCGCAGCCAAGTGGAGGAGTTCCTTCGGAACTCCGTAACGAGAAAATTGATTTTTTCCCCGACGATTATCACGATGCCATACTGCAGATTCATATCCCGGGAGCTAAATGTATGCGGCAACAAATTACTACTCTCAGAAAGTGATGGATTGAAAATTACTCTCTTAATACACGATGATGTCGCGTTATTCTTCAACATCATGGTATGTTCCAGTCATCATCGTAATTTCGTGTGCAAGGTTTGCGAGGATGTATTAGTAAACACGGACTATTTATACGGCCATATAGTAAGTTGTTGTTGCGGACATGCAGATGGAAGCTCTCACCTCAGGGTTAGAGAGTGCGAAATATATGAAACTGAACAGATAAAACAAATGATAGATGCACACAACAGAACGAACAACAAATGTGTAACTACGCAAAATATAGTTCTATGTGTTTCAACCGCACATTTAAGGGGAATATTCCCGCAATTTATGTACTTACAAATAAATACAGAAATGTTCAAAAAAATGGACATAGGAAACATAGATTTCTTAGATGGAATATTGGCCAAAAATCTGGATTGTTATACAATATTGTGCGAAGTATGGAGCATAAATTATGTTATACGCAGCATTGCAAAAGAGTTTGCTAGATCATCGGCGGGATTAGACTTCTTATGTAGTGTACCAGGATGTAGAATGGTGTACAATTGCTTTCCCGATATGAAAATGATAAATATACATATAATTACTCATATGGCTCACTCGCCCATGACAATCAAAAAAAATATATATAATTGATTGCGTAGAAATCATCACCAATCTGAGGATGAAGTCTCATCTTCCGATCCAGAACTTGAAGATGAATATGATGAAGTCTCGTCTTCTGATGACGAAGATGACGATGAGTTCCTAATTCCATAATGATGCTTCACAAACATTCTCAATTTGTTGGCAATGTAGAGGTATTCTTCATCATAGAAACAGACATCCCATTTAGTGATAACATATGGCATTACAGAAGGAGAAAGGATCGATTGTGCAACTTTGTCAAGAACATTTCCATGATGATACAATTTCTCGGTGGCACCTCGAGAACTAATATCATGCGATTCTAGGAAACGCTCCAGTCTTTTTTCAAACAAATCATCCCATTCATCGTAGAGATTGCATTTGAATGAGGTGCGAGCCGCTCTTAACATTTGCACAACATTCCAATTGACGCCGTTGTTGCTCCATGCCCTGGAAAACTGCTCTGAAAGGCTGTTAATTGTTTCGTCCTTCGGAACATACCCCAATTTAATGAGTTCTAACGCCGATTCGTACGTTATTTTGCAATTGGCGAAACTTGCAATAAGCTCATACAGACTATCCCCGAACATTTTACCATATCCTGCAACGAAGTACGTGAAATCATCATCCATCACGCCCGCCACGAACCTGTCCAATGATGGTAGTATTAAGGTTTTGGCGATGGTTCTCAATGCATTATTCTCGTCAGAATTTTGCCCCCTTTTGGCGATGATGCGTTCGAAAAGTATTCTTCTATGCGGATTTATATTGACTGACATCGATGCCAAGGCAAATACGCAACTGTTTTCCGCATCTATAGATTGGTAAATATGTTCTATGGTCCATTTAAACCCCGGAATCATTTGCACAATGTTGTTTATGCTTTCTGTTGATGTTTTGGAGCTGCCCAGTGCAATATTAAGAACTTCCTTCATGTTTTCCACCCCTAGAACTCCACACATTTTTTTGATGAATTTCTTATTGCCGTCTGCACAACACTCAGATACAACCTCAGCGGCGAATAAAGGACGCATTTGCGGCATCATCTTCTTCGCATATTTGGATTTTTTGTTGCGAAGCAATATTCTGATTGCGGTGTAAAACTTCTCTGGAAGGTTCAAATCATGCAATCTGGAAAGATATTTCTTCAACGCAGAACACGTAAGATTTCCACTAAATACACCCCAATAAATGTGTTCCACAATGTCATCATTGTCGAGTGCATCGCAAATACTTGAATCGGCTGCCAAGACTTCTTGTTCAGTGAATTCATTGAGTAAATTTATGTACGTAATATTCTTTGCACACATTTTGGCGATAATGCTTGCAATGCGACCAATGTCACTGAACGGAACTTTCATTAATTTCAATTGAGACCATGGTTTTTTCCCGCTATCACTATCGCTGCTTTCGCTATCGCTGCTGTCATCGAATGACAATTTACATGAATCATTTTCAGTGTTATTTTTGGCCATTTCTGCAATAATATTCAATATAGCCTTATTTTTCTTCTTTCCGGCGGCGAAATTGTCGAAAGTCACTTTGGAAGGATATGTCATTCTTGCTTCTTTGCTAATAACTTTGTATTTTCTACCACCGTAAGCATCGCGGCAATCGACGTGGAAATACTGAGAGATATACAACAAATCAACTAGACCGATCGATGCCAATCGATGAGGATTTCCGCAAATACATTTCAGTTCAGAATGAGCACACGATGCACAATACTTCCCACAGTCTATTTCGCTTTTGCATCGCAGACAGTTTCCAGCGCCTGTACTATTTAGTACGTGTGGATTCTCTGTGCAATCATCGCACATGTAAATATTAATGGTAGCATGAACGTTGTGACAATTACAAGAAAATTTCCTGTTCTTATGGTCCACAAATTCTTCTACTTTGTCAATATAATAATCAGCACAACCGTTAGTGACGCACCAATCACAAATATTCCATTCATTACCGGGCACGCCCTTGAACGAATACATTTTCATGGTGTTTTTTCTAACATAGGTGTATCTTCCTGGGCAGGTCATTGCGAAGAATCTATCTAGGAATGCAAGAATCAAATTTTATTGCTACGTCGAGAGCGCAGCTCTCTCCTAGCATGGGCTCCGTCGGCCCGTACCTTCGGTACAAGCCTTACTCGCCACGTACTGGAATCTTATACGATCCGGCATAATATACAACTAAACATACGGGCCAATACCCTTAAATAGGCTCAAACAGTCATTTTAACAGAATTTAAGGGTATTGGCCCGTATGTTTAGTTGTATATTCGCCAGATCGTATAAGATTCCAGTATGTGGCGAGTAAGTGCGTCAAGCGCAGCTTGACCACGACGGTGTAGTAACGAGCGAAGCGAGTGCTACGCCACAGCGAAGCTGTTGAGCCCATAGCAAGGAGAGAGCGGAGCTCTCGACGCCGCGCAAAATTGAAATCAATATTAGTATAAGGCGAGTAAGTGCGTCAAGCGCAGCTTGACCACGACGGAGCCCATTTTGAGGAGAATCAAAGCGAAGCGCTGAATCGACGAAAAAAGAAATGTGTCTCCACAGATTACTTATCGCAAAAATTGGAATATACCATGATTTGTTTGTAGACTTATTTGCCAAATTTACTATTTGCTCAGATTGTGGTTGCAAAGTAGCATCGGAATGTGTTTTATGTGGAGTAGAGTTTCTTGAATATTCAAAAGGATTCCACAGTTTGATGAATCATTTGGAAATTCACACAAATACTGGAATAGAAATTATTGGAACAGAATTTGTGTTTGGTTCTAATATGGGAAGAATAAGAGCCGCCAATTTAATCAAATTGCATCCGCAAATTTTGTTGGTAAAATCGTCATGCAGAACAAAAGACGGAGAACAATTCAGAATGAAGACGAGAAAAATAACGGTTAAATGCGGATACAGAGCAATTTCCCCAGATAATTGCCGCTGCGGCGATAAGATAATAAAACACATGACCACATACAGAGCGTCATGCTTTATATGTGATATGGAATTTGATTGTTTCCCCTCGATAGAAGTGGTTGTTAATCATATTTCTAATTGCATAGCGGGACAATTAGCAAGATGAGAAATATACAAAGCCTCATCAGGGAATGAATCAAAATCCATTCTGCAGCCAGCACAATATGCGTCGCCGGATTTTAATTCTCTCATTAATTCAATTGGAGGCTGTTGCCAATAAGTCCCATGTTGTGTTTTTTCTCCGCATGAATATGTTATTTTGTCATCTTTGCACACAAACATCAGATATTCATTATTATGTACGTATTGAGTGATATTATGTAGAATCCCACCGGCTTCGAATACACAATAATTCGGTCCGCTTTCATGTCTCATTTTCATTTTTATGATATGGCTCGACGTCTTAAATTGATGCTGCAAATATAAATGACCTAATAAACTTACCATTGTGTCACTTTTATCATCTAATGGATCGTTACAAATTTTGCAATTCCATACACTGCTCTTGCAATTCATGCAATATGCATTAAATGTGAAATATTTCCAAATACCTTTGTATCGGGTTTCTATTAGCGATTTGCCACAGTGACACAACATTGATTATTGTTTCCGGGTAACAATAAAAAAACAACATAATCATTTTTTTGCATAACAATAGGCATTGTATGCTAGTGGCACTGGCCACATAATACCACTGGCAACAGCAATCATTCCAGAAGCATACGGATCAATTCCACCTGCAATGAGCTCCACAAATGTATATGTCCCCGTGGCGACTCCGGTGATTTTGTAGGCAATCCGCCAAATTGTAAACATTGATACACTTTGCGAACACAGGATTCAAATTTTTGATTGACTACGCTAACGCTAGTCAATCAAAAATTTGAATCATCTTCTGTATACGGCGAGTCGAGCGACGGTTCTAGGCGGCAAAGCCGCCGAACCTCGCGACGCAACCTAGTGGAGGAGTTCCGAAGGAACTACGTAACAAACAAATTACATAAAAGAATGGGCCATAGAGCACTCTGTAATAATATTGGTTTGCATTTATCTTCGGCCACTTGCCCCACGTGATTTTTCGCCATACACCATATAATAGCGCCTGTTACGACAGCCCCTGTAAGATACACTCCTAAAATAGACGATATAACTATTGCGGCTGTATTCATTACTTTGTAAATGTACAATTGAATATCCAATTATGTATAATACAATATATAGTTTGAAAATGCCCCGTAGAATAATTCTTCTTAATGGACCGCCAAGATCAGGAAAGGACGAAGCAGCTAAAATCATCCTCAATAAATGCAATTCATTATTCTTTAAAAAAGCGGAAAATATCCGCTTGGCAGATCCGTTACTACAGTGTCTGCACAGTATGTTTCCGCAAGTAACTGATTATGAATCTCAAAAAGCAGATGTTATTTGCGGCGATTTAACCCCTAGACAGTGGATAATATCATTTGCGGAGGAATTTGCAAAGAAGAAATCAGGAAAAGACACATTTGTAAACATCGCTCTGGAGAAAATAAAACGGGGCAAACAGAACACATATTTTGTGGTTCCTGATCTGGGATTTGATGAAGAAATTGACGGATTTATCGAATTTGCTCAGCAAAATGCGGATGTAGAAATTATATTGATTAGAATGCATCGCGAGGGCTACGATTTCAAGGGAGATTCTAGAAAATACATATATGCCGACGATAAACATAACATCGAGCAAGCAGATATATACAATTATGGAACTCTCCCTGAACTAAAAAATAAAATTCTGAAATTATTTGCCGAATCAATCAAAACAGAAGATTCTTTGCCGTCATATGTATGGCAAAAAATATCATCCTGTTATCAATAGTTTATCCACATTTAACGGTAGTTGTGATTTTTTCGCCAACAACTTCTGAAAGGCTATCATATGTATTGAGTGATAATACCTCTTTGTGACCAATTAAGCATTCCTTGAAATGACCATAGATTGTTTCAGGGTCAGGAAAATGCGAATCATAAGAGGTTTCACATACGATGCAACAAGTGGAATTGTTTGCATCTTTTTTGAAAGTCAGCATTAGAGCCCCATATTCGAATATAACATCCTTTGTTATACCACGCATAGTATCTTCAATACGTGTGGACACCCAGCTGGAATATTTCAATCCTGAATGCGCCATTATTCTAGGTCGCGCTTTCTTTATGCTTTCCTTAAACACATCACCGTTCAAAGGAAAGCCATTACCATGCCCTGCATCCAAAGCCGCTGATTCTACGTCTTTTTTGCGGACGAATAATATATTCATCGCCGAATCACTGTGTGGAAGTTGCATGGTTGATGGGTTCACTTCCATTTCTTTTCCCGCTCGTTTGTGTTCCCACCAATTGGCCAAAACACTGAAATATATATGGACAATATGATCATATATAAAATTTCGCTCCTCATCATACGAGTAATTGGGTTTGCTGATTTTGTTACATACGTTACATATCAAATATCTCGCCGATGGGAACATTCTGCCTGAATATACATAACTTTCTAATTTGGTGCTACAATAAGATCCTAATTGAATTTTAAACTCACCTGCCTTCAAGCATTTATTCCCTGCCATATTTTTTTCCTTGCCATTAGAAATATCATTCTCACCCCCAACGCATTCTATAGATGTAAATAATGCTCGGAAAGTGTACCTTTTTACGTCGATGTCAGACATCTTAGTTTCCGATATACAAACTGAGCATGCTGGCAGTTCTGATTCCATTGCGGTGAGATTGTAAAATATTGATACAAGAATTCAATTTTCGCTGCGGAACGCCTTTGGCGTTCCTTGCTACGGGCTGCGTCGCAAGTGTCTTTGACACTTGCTCGACTCGCCCCATACTTGATTAGATTGTTGATCGCGCGAATATACAATTAAACATACAAGCGGATACCTCTAGATAGACTTAAAAGTATAATTTGAGTCAGTTTAGGGGTATTGCCGGATATTATGCGATAAAATGTGAAAAAATATTTAACAGGGCCAATGTATGGAGAAATTTGAATTGATTGACTATTGACGAGCGTAAGTCGAGTAAGGGCAGGACCGTAGGGACTGCGATAGCGCAGCTATCTTTTGCGTAGCAAAAGCCGACGGTGTAGTGACGAGTGAAACGAGTGCTACGCTGTGGCGTAGCTGTTGAGACGATTGACGAGCGTGAGCGAGGTCAATCACAAATCAGCCTCAAACGTGGTTTCTTTGCCGAACTGCATCCATCAAAATGATAACAACCTGCTTTTTTGCACGGCTCAGTATGTTCAAGATGGCATTCGCTGTCTTTGTCATCTGATCTTCCTCTGTTGACGTCGAACATAATCTGCTTGCATCCATCAAAAGTCACATCATAATAATCGTATTTAATTATCTCTTTGTTAAGCTCTTTGCCGAAATACAAACATCTTAAACAGATTTCATGTCCGCACTCAAGATGTAGCAATGTGTCGAGGATTCCCTCAAAAGATCGAACAAATCCACCAACATGCGGGATTACGCAATTGGAAATTTCACAATAAATACACTGTGCAACTTCGGACGGTGAGTTCACAAATACACTCATGTTCATGAAATCGCCCTTGTCAACATTATAATATGCGTACGTTGTTCCGTTGGTAATGCCCTCGAATCGCTTTTGCGCAGAAATCTTCCATTTCACATACGTGAAATCTACATGCCACCCGGCGTCTGACATTTCAAGAGGCTTATATAAGCGGCGAAGGTGATTTGGATTCATTCTCTTGGGTCTTTGAGGAATACCCTGATTAAGCAAATATACATGCTCTGCCGCCGCACTAATCGCGATGGAGAGTGTTTCTAATCTGGAGAGTTGCTCCATCCGCAAATCATCGATTTCATATTGTCGCATAATGGACACATCCCCGCTAGCAATATCCAAGGTTAACATGTTGGGAAATGCATCCGTCGTGTAATAGCTTCTTTTGGGTTCTTGGAAATCATCCTCCATATGGATATCCATCTTGAATTTTCTTGTCGTTTTTTCACCGCCCAGCACTATGTTGTCCGTGTAAATGAACCCGGTGTTGCTGTCGGCGAATGATAAGTTACAGTTGTTTTGGAGCACTGCGTTGTCCAGCACTGCGCTACTGTCTTTTGGTGAGAACATGTCCCACGCTGATTTGAATAGCGGCCATACATCAGTTACTGTGATAATGTCGACGTCTGAATCGGACATAGCGATCTCCTTAAATTCAAAACCTTTCTTGGCGCTCAGATAGCGGCGAATGAATCCTCCGAACACTTTGGCACCTCCATTTTTCAGCAGTTCATTTCTAAACACACGTTTTTCATAAATATCATTATATGGCTTGATTTCCCATCTGTCAGTCTCAACATCCACAATTCCGACGGATTCGAGTTTCTCTCCGCCTACTTCTGTATAGCGGGATTTGCATGGAGAATCCATATGTGATAGGCTAGTTTCTACCCAAATAGATGCTGATGGCATTTCTATTTTCTTTTCTTTTTCAAATACATGTCCCAAACACGAATCATGGAAAATCTCCGCTCCAATGATAATAACAGTTCCAGAATCCTTCATATATTGTAACGGATAATCTCGCTTGCATAGCTTGCAAGAAATCACATCAGTGACATCTTCTTTCCGTTTCTTTTCCACTTCTCTGATCGCGGCAAATTGGTCATCCATATTTTTGAACTTCTGTCCATACATATCTAGTGTAAGATCCGGCAAGAATGCATCCAATAGTCCAATCGCGCGTAATTCGCCCAATGTAACATATCGGCATGTATAACCGGAGCGCAAAGTGATGCCGCGCTCATATAATTTCGCTAAGGTCGGCACCAATTCTTGATAGAATGAAATGTGATCAAATGTTCTATGCGCCGTTTTGAGTTGCTCATAATTCGTTTCCTTCCTCTTGTAATTATGGAGGTATTTGTGATTAGCCTTCTTCATTTTCCCGTCTTTTGGCTCTTTCCAACCATATGCGTTGGGGCCACTAGCCGCGCAACACCAGTTTTCGGCGATGTCTGACAATCTAAATACGCCATCACTGTAATCTTTGATTATGTCCATGATTTTCAAGGGCGATTTTTCTCCGATAATAAACAAGGTTGGGAGCCCATCTGGAGAATTCCGCAAGCCCACATAATTATGGGCGAATAACATATCCATCATTCGGGATCCCTTGACAAATAATCTGAACACGACGTTAAACGCACATACTTCCAAGCATTTGACGGTGTATTCCTTGCCGTGGATAAGTTTATCCATCTTGTCGATAGAGTATATGTATTTGTACGTGAGTGTATCAACAATACCATTGGTTGTAATATTGCCGTCTTCAATCATACCCGACACAACCCGTTTAGCCGCGTCAAATGTTTCATCCTTGAGAGCAAATGAGATGAGTATTTTCTTTTCTTTTTTCTTTTCTTTTTCTTTCTTTTCTTCTTCTCTTTCTTTTTTCTTTTCTTCTTTCTCCCTATTCCATTCGGGGAATAATACGTCAAATACACCCTCGTAAGCAAATTCGCTAATACATAGAAATTTGTTCACAATGGACAAAATACTCTTATTTGCGGTCTTTTCGATGATATGTTCTATTTTCATTGCAGCAGCACACTCTAAAGTCCATAAAATCAAATTTTTTGCCTTTTATATCGATATAATATAGTTATGAAGACTGTTGACGTTTTATATACATGCGAAATTGACCCCGAAATAACATCTGAAAGCCCCGATTCCTTCAGAGAAAAAATACAATCAACTCTTAGCGATTCCCGTGGATGGGTTAAATATGGCTATAATTTTGTATATGTGCAATCAAGACCAGATAAATCAGTCCTGAAAATAATACTCGTTAGTGGTGATAAAGCAAAAAATAAATGTGGAAGTAGATTGGGTGGATTTTCCTGCTATTCTCCAGATGAGAACAATATTTATATGAATCTGAATAATTGGATGGGTGGAAGTGCCTCTACACTTCCTCTTGACCGTTATAGAACATACGCAATAAATCATGAAGTCGGGCATAGGCTTGGATTGGGTCACCCGTCCGAAACAGACTGTTCTAATAGTGAGTTTTGCAATGCTAATAAAGGAGCTCCTGGATCTGTTATGATACAAATGACACGTGGCCCCGATTGGGTGAGGCCCTGTGTAGAAAATGAATGGCCTTTAGACCCGTCTGTTTACAATGAATTGAAGGAAAATCCCCGCCTTTCGAACACATACACGGTGTCATTCCCATCAGTCACTGGCGGTGGAAACAACTATGATGTTAATATTGTGGTGGCGTTATTGATATTGATGATAGTATTGTTGATGGCGATAATTGATCCGATAGTATCATTTGTGAAAGAGACGATTGCGAAGCAATCAAAAAAATAACAACATAATTCAATTCTTGTAAGGAGTTATCTTGCCCCTTCTGCAATATCCTCTGTGATCTTTTTTGGCTTGCTTTTCTTCCTTGTCATTGTAAGCAATTTCACAAATACTGCACTTATCACACACCAGGGTTGTGGCGTTTGGATGAGTGTATCTCATATGATTCATATAATCTTTCACAATCGTGAAATCTTCATCGCAATCTGAACAATTAATCTTTTTGTGACGGCGGACTACAATAGCACACTGATGTTTGCGGAATTTCAGATGATAATTGTAGCTAGTTCTGCACGAATATGTGTGATCGCATAAGCCGCATTTAATCGGCCCATTCCTCGGCTTCACCTTCTCTACAGGGTTGTTTGCTTTCCTTTGTTGTCGTATGTGGTGCATAGTGTGAACAGCGATCAATTGAGATTTGGATGTAGTGAACGAGCATTTGTCACAACTATAATGTTTCTTTGGCTGCAAAGCATTCTGCTCTATTTTCTTCACTTGATGCCGCTTTCCATTTTCGAGAACCTCATCGCAGTTATGCATATCAAAATATGTTTGTTTTGATGAAGAGAATGTGCATATTTTGCAGAAGTATTTTTTCTTATGGGATCTTCCGTGGGCGGAAAGAGAACGAAGGCTAGCACAAGAATAATCACATTTGTCACATTTGAACGGTATTGGTGCACCCCGCACCAGTACGTGTTTTGATATTTCGCTATCTGGATGAATCTTCGTAAAATGAGATAACATATCTTCTTCTTTGACAAACTTAACGCCACATGGAGAACATTCATAATTCCATGGATGATGTTCTTTCATAGAAAATTTCTCGTTCCTCTGTTCCTGAACCCCCTCTGTGGGATCAGGATCCGCGTAATGAGAGGAAATATGCTCATCCATAAGACCGGAATATACAGTAGAATAGTCACATTCAGGACACATTAGCTTGTGCTCCATTGCTGGCAATAACAATTTATATATGCAATAATCAATTTTGTTAGCTACTGGCCAGCAAAATAAAGTGCATAAAACAATAAAGAGCTATAATATAATTTTGTTACATTCACAAGGATGGACTATGACAATCCAAACCCCAACATAAACTATGATACCGCTATGCGAGAACAATTCTTAGTATCAGCACGGCCACATGATCACCATGCGCATAGTTATCATTCTGTTGATTGCAAACAAGGACAATTCCAAAACGAAGGTGGTGGTGCTTCAATAGATTACGGACACCTGCAAGATATAACACCAATTCAACACATTCCTGATTCTGATGCAATTAATCAATTGCATTATTCGCCAACCACATCAATTCCCATTACCTCTGCCATGTCTTGCGGGCCGATATCCGCGAACAGCTTACTTGCCGACGAGATGATGAAGAGGCGTAGAATATCAGCTCAAGAAAAAATATATTACGGCACTCATTTGCCAAACAATTTATTTACGCCGAACTCATCTAACGAGAACCCATACAAGCAATATAATTATTATGGAAATCAAATTCCACCTGGCGGATATCCAGTGCAGGAGCAATATCCCAAAATGCCACAGGGACCGTTCTATAGACAGAATAATGTTATTGAAGGTTTCGCTAGGGGCACGCCCCGCGTTAACGTTCAAAATGAGGGTTTCGCTAGGGGCACGCCCCGCGTTAACGTTCAAAATGAGGGTTTCGCTAGGGGCACGCCCCGCGAAGGTTTCCACGGTGAATGGGGCCGAGGTTTATATGATTCCGGTCTAGCGGGCAGACACTTTGTAACCACGCAAAGAATGAAAAGACACCCTTCTGATGGTGTTGATGCTCGCCGACATGACGAGATTCGTACAGAATGGACCATGAAAGGAAATAACGGAATGATTTACCCCGGAGATGGTGTTTGCCAACAGCCTTACAAGTTTTGGGGAGATGGTTACAAAGGAAGATATGCTTATATGCCAAGTGGATACGAATATAACTCATATCCGCATCCTTATGATAATGGATCGCGCGAAAAATACGGAACATATGTAACTGATTACGAAACTGGAACAAATACTGCACATGGACCAATCATTGCACAACAATTGACAGGCCCCTTGGTTGACAAAAACAGAATAGATTTGCCTGGTGAGTTTAGGACTATACATATGCCGGGAAGTATGCAAGAGCGACAATTAATGCAAAATGCGTTTGCAAACACTCGTTCTCCTGGCGATGTTAGGTCAGATTCAGTAAGAGCTATGTATAAAACAGAACCTCAGGGTGTTTTACAAACAAATATCGCGATATTTACAGAGTTCATTTGATTGACTTCGCTATTGATTGACTTCGCTAACGCTCGTCAATCGTCTCCGTCGGCCCTTGCTTCGCAAGAACCTTACTCGACTTAGCTCGTCAATCGTCTCCGTCGGCCCGTACCTTCGGTACAAGCCTTACTCGACAGCTTCGCTGTGGCGTAGCACTCGCAATTGACCACCTTCGGTGATCAGAATATTACTACACTGTCGGCCAGTACCTATGTTGTGATTTGCGAAGCAAAAAGTGCAACAAATGAGCCTTACTCAACTGCTTTATACTTTTTTGTATGGGGAAACAGGGGCGAGCATCGACGTCGCGGAGCGATCGAGTAAGGATCTCTGCGTAACGAAGTGGAGCAGAGTCCGACGGAGATGATCACCGAAGGTGATCACTAGAGCGCAGCCAGCGAAGAGTAACGCCTTTGGCGTTACGCGAAGCGGAAATATTGAATTCTCCACCCATAAAGGATCCGGTGTACGCCTTGCAACACCATACACGCGTTTTTAGACGCTATGAACAAATCCAATTTCCACGTAGGAAATTCAAAGGAATTAGATGAATCTGAAACAGAATGGCCAACAGTGAACGTTAGGTCAAAAACAGATAAATTGGATCTTCCGATATACATGCTGAAACATACCTTTCCTCGAGAGAACTTCTTGGAATGCTTGATAGATCGTGTCAGTCAGGCGTCAAAAATCAGCACTCGGCGGGTTTATGTAATTTTAGTGAATTTTCAGGGTCTAGCAAGAATTTTGGTTGTCATGCAAAATAACGAACCAAATAGTTTTGGATTTCCAGGAGGACGTTTGAGCGCAGATATTAACAAATGTCCAATGAAGAACGGAGGAATTCATGAATGGTCAGGCAAAAAATGCACAGTCTGTGGATGCCCGAATTTCTATGCTAACAAAGATTCTACAAATTGGAGGATTGAAGTCGTGAAACAAACAAAAGAGTGGGTGAAGAATAATGTACAAAACATCAAAAAACATTGCTCAGAAGATGAGAAAGCTTCTGCTGTAAGAATTTTCAAGGAAGAAACAGGAATGAATTTCATGAATGAAGAGATCATTGGCCGAGCAAACGTTTTGAGTTTTGGAATGACGAAATTTTACATTTGCCGCGGAACATTTGAGAACACCGAACAACCTTCCCCAAACACGAATTCTGTTTTATCGGCGCATTTTATGGGATTTTCGCAAATCAACGACCTCATCACGAAAGGGAAAATGTCGGCCATACATTCGCGGGCTTTCGAGAATTACCAAACTCATCCGCTGTGAGTATTGTTTTTTTCTTTTCTTATTTCTTTTCTTTCCTCCTTTTTTTCTTATTTATTTATTATTTTTTCTTATTTTTCTTATTTCCATCTTCAAACAATAACCTATGTTAGATAAATTATTAACAATGGATATCTCTGCCGAATCACTACACAAAAAATCAAATGTACCAGCTATCAATGATGAGGTAAGTGAAATTTTTAAATCAGTAAGATCGCATATACTAAGGGCTCATCAAATGGGATTGTCATCAACTACGTTTGATTTGCCAAACACTTTTACAGTTGGTAATTTGGAGCCGTTAGATATCCAACTATTAATTTACTCAAAGATAATAGAGAGAATAGAGGCCGAAGGGCTTACAGTATCCATAGAAATGGACAAGAAAAGCGAAACAAGTTCGCTGGAAATTAGTTGGCCAAGTCAATTAGATCCGGCTGAAAAGGCCCGAATGAAACGAGTTATATTGTCGCATATCAAGAAAAAATAAAATTGAATTAAACAATCAATTGTTATAGAATAGCACAAAAAATGGGGCAACCATTCGCGTATCCGGCGATGGATATTCCAATTGCCCAACGAAACATTCCAGAAAACACCATGTCGAGTGTATGCAAACACAAAAAGTTTTTCAAATCCCTAAGGGGCTCCACGACAGACCTTAGGTTTGATATATGTCCAGCCGTATTTAACGGCAAATTAGAAAGTTATAGCTGTGTAGGCGGCGTGCACAATACAAATGTTAAAATTATGCGGAATGTTGTATTCGCGAGTTCGAGCGGAATAATAGCGGGCGAAATTCCTGAGGATGAATTGAAATCATCAATCAAGAATGTTGAGGCCGTGAAAAAAGTCCATAAAGAAATATCAATAATGCCACCGCCGTCAAAAGAACAATCTCTCACATTTGTATTTAATGGTTACGGAAAAAACAAAACAATTACGGTGGACAGAGCATTTGCTTTGTATCATTGTAAAGCTCTTAATGGAATAATGGAGGCCGAACAGAATATTAGCGATGCAGGAGGTGATTCCGTTATTAGAGATAGAAATACTGTAAATATGAAGTTTGTGGAATACGACACTATAAAGCATATATTCTTGATTCTTTACAATCCAGGAACCTATTTTACAGAACAATTATCATGCGTTAGGTTACTTAGAGGTGGAAGATTCAATAGAGTTCTTCATGCATGCAATATGCTAGAAATTCATAATGCTAAACGAATCATACAAAACTCCATGATGACATTATTTGATCTCTATAACGAGATAAGGGTATATTGGTCTATGGGGGTGAATCATATTATGTCGAAATATTGCCGCAATACCAGGATTATGGCATTTCCTGACGATCATGTTGAGGAAGAAATATCTCCTGATGTACACGAATTGGTTGAGAAGATCAAACAAAGAAAGAACATTGCAGCTAAATTCGAGATAATAGGTCTTGCAGGCATATTTTCTATGATCAATGAATTTATGCCCGAAACAACCACTATATTTGCGGAAAAAATTATTGGGATAAAATCCATCTTGAATCCGGGAAAACTAGACCATGATATTAGAGCAATGGCAAGATCAGAATTCCTTGAATTAATCGAATTGGTAAAACCATCACACGAAACATCAATAAAATTGATAAAAGCAATTTTAAGCGAGATTGATACTCCTCATGACTATATGCCGAGATTGGGAATGCCATATTAGCGCTTCTGATTGTCTCCGCTACGCTACGACAATCGCCTCAACAGCTACGCTGTGGCGTAGCACTCGTTTCACTCGTCACTACACCGTCGGTTCTTGCGAAGCAAGAACCTTACTCGCCATGTATTCTATATTTTTTAAACATCTCCGCTAATATACAACTAAACATAACGGCAGATAGCCTTTAATTACGTTAAAAGTATATTTTGAGCCTATTAAAGGCTATCTGCCGTTATGTTTAGTTGTATATTAACGGAGATGTTTAAAAAATATAGAATACATGGCGAGTAAGTGCCCCGGAGGGGTGCGAACGCGAAGCGTGAGCAGTCAAGCGCAGCTTGACCACGACGGTGTAGTAACGAGCGAAGCGAGTGCTACGCCACAGCGAAGCTGTTGAGCCTAGCGAAGCGCCGAAGGCGCGTAGCGTTTTATTACCTGTTTTGTGAACTTAGTGCTTCTTTCATGACTTGCATATTTTCCCTTATGTCTGCGACGGATCTCCAACAATAGACACACAAGAATACAAGCACCAAGAATATAAATATCAAGAAAACAGATACACCGCCAATAGTGCCGCCCATAGTTACATCTATAGTATTTGCAGCACTACCACTGCCGCCTGATGCCATTCCATTATGGGAAGAGGACGCACAAGATGGCCCTAAACCGACGGGAATTCCTGTTCCGGGGCTAGGAACATAACCCCGCCCCAAGCATGAACCAGGACCGGCAATCTCATTGCATGGCAATTCTCCACGCCGGCAACTGCTATTACTGCATTCACCGCAGTATGCAGGCGTTCTATCACCTCCCTCAATGGGAACTCTATATGTTCGCTGCAAGCTATGAGATGGTATTTCTACCGTATCCGCATATTGCCGCGCTAGTATTTGATTTTCACGAGAATTAACACTACCAAGCCGAATAGGTCTTAATCTTTGGTTTTTTCTAATGTCATCTTGAATGTATGGATTCGGGGCACCGCATTCTAATGCTGCGGGCCTTCCGTATTGTTCTTGCCTGAAATTATCCTCGTAAAATCCGACACTCATGCTTCCGCGAGCTCTGCCAAAACCACCTTCCGGTCGCATTGACATATCGGGAGAATATTGGTCACCGTACATATCGCCCATTTTTTAAGTTTCGATGCGCAATTGAAGTATATGTATGAGAACATTTTTCGCCGTATTAATTAACATTTTTTAATTTAATTAAAAACATCACTCACACAGACTAGGAAAATAGTAGAATCAAAGAACTATTCACTACGTTGGATAGCCCATTTGCAAAGCAAAGAACTATTCGATACATCAGGTAGCCCATTTGCAAAGCAAAGAACTATGCACCCTATGATTATGAATCTCAGAGGGATAACAAAGGAATATGTGGACGGAATGGACGATATTTTTGAGAATAGATTCACTGAAGATTTGCGCGAGGATATTGTTATTTCGGATTATGAGGTCAAAGAAACTGCGTCATATAGAACACCACCGGAATACTTTTCAAGTATGAATGAATGGCTGCAAAACACTGATCTTGATTGCAGTTATTGCGGCCTCATCATTGGCGCTCCTCCCTTCCCAGAAGTAGAAAAAATCTCATCAATAGATCCATTTAAAGCGCAAACTGTGAAAAGATATTTCTGCGACGCGTTGTGCTGCAGAAGTTTCATTGATCGAGAATACGAAGGGCAAAAAAGGCACGATAAAGTCAAATTTATGAAAATCATTTATGACAAGTTTTTGCGACATGAATGCGCCGCCCTTATAAGCGATGATAAAAATAGAGAAAGAACATTTAGGACGTTGAGCACTTCTCGTGTGATAAACATTCCGCATGCCCCAGATAAAACCCTAATGAAAAAATTCTCCGGCGATGGTGGCATAACAACAAGCGAATATAGAGAATTAAAAGAACATGTTAAACGGGAAAACAAAATTGGAATCTATGGATTTTTGGCATAATAATGAACTTTTATACCAGCATCAATATAAATGAGTATCACTACTAGGGGTTTATTAAAAGGAGCAACCGTATTAGTTGCGGCGTTAGCATGGAATGAAGCCGCTAAATCAACTGTTGATTATATAGTTCCCCTAGACAGGGACCATCAAGACAAATCAAAAAGAATGTTAGCAAATATAGTTTATGCTACAATAGTAACGGTTCTCATTATACTCATAATATATATGTTTAACAAGGCGAATGCAGTTCATAATATTGGAGAAACTGGAATTTATTTCGAGGGAATGCAATCAAAACACAACATATCGGATATGGTAACAATTATTTAATGCCGAATTTAACATAAGCTATCATTTGCATGCAAGAATCAGCTAAATCATCATAATTTTCTTTTTTCACCCCCTCTACCATCTTTTCTTGCCCCATGATTTCTATGAACCTCAAGAAATTTAGTTTAGAATGATTCTTATTGGCTGTATATTTTTTCTTGTATTTCTCCCTTATTTCTTCGTATGATAACCCATCCCCAAAACATAACCTATTCTTCCACTTGGGGAGTATATTTTTTACACTATGACTGCAACAATATTCATAACAAATCTGATCTTGTACGGTGTTACTTTTATCATTAACAGTCGATGGCTGTTCTTCAATTATCACAATGGCGTCATCATCTGGTTTAATGGTCGAAAGAAACTGTTTCAGGGGGATTGTTCTTTCTAATAACTTCGTCTCCTTTACTTTTTTGCCCGGAATCAAATCAACAACCCCGCATGACACATACTTAAAACTATTCGCGGATACTTCATAGGCCGTGAGAATATATCTAGCAACCGCATTTATGATGGTCTTATCTGCGGACATGACGTTTTGCAATTCTACAAGAGCTTCATTTAATAGTTTTGATGTTTTATTCTTTTGTATTAATGTTCGCGCCGCATCATTCACAGCATGTATTTCACAGTATTTTTTGAAACTATCAGCCGCTGAACTTCTTGCCAAAATATCAAGCAAATTAGATTTTAGGGCCGATATTTGAGAATCAAGAGATATGTTGACATAAGCCAATGTATAACCTAGAGATTTATTGGCACAATCAAATCCGAGAAATTGTTTATATTGAGAATGTATTCCGGTAAAATTAAATGCCCTCTCAGAAAATTGTTGCATCGAAGTAAACAAAGCGAATGCAATTATCTATATAAAGAAAATGCTGATTAAATATATCAAACGTTTAATTGGATTTTAACATGCAAACACCAGCAATGGCTTCATCTGACATTCTTGCAGGAATGAGTCAGCTGATAAACGTACAAAATGTGAAGGAGGGGGTTAATTATGAAGAAATAGAGAAAATGTACTTAAACAATGAAAAGAAAGAAGAAAAAGAAAACAACCCAACTGAATCATTTCGTGATGAATTAAAAGAACTTGCTAACAGACTTGAATTAACATTTGATACTCCTGCAATGCCAACGAAACCACAAACACCTAAATTTAAACCATCGCCCGTCACGAGAATTAATACTCCAATGTTTTCACAAAGCAAGCCATCATTCGGAACACCAGTTAAAGAAGTTTCATTTAATTTTGACACACCAGCGGCTCAGTCCGAACATTATGAAGAAGAGCCGGTATCATTTGGCGGAACTCCAGCTAGAACACCTATCACCCATCGTAACAGCTTCGCTGACACTCCCCGTAACAGCTTCGCTGACACTCCCCGTAACAGCTTCGCTGACACTCCCCGTAACAGCTTCGCTGACACTCCACACGAAACTGAACTAGAACGACGAACTAATGAGCAAATTCGACATGATCAAATAAAGGGAGTGATGGATGAAATGGGCGCGCAAAATGCAACAATATTCACTTTGGAACAAACTCGCCGGCAGGATGAGAAATTAACTATGCTGGATGAAATAGCATCTTTAAAGATGTCTTTAGAGGAAGATGAGGCCAAAGGAATAGAAAACATTCCTCGTGTAGACAATAAAAGTTCATATGAGGATGTTGAGAGTGTTTTGAAAAGTTATAGGCTTATTAATGACAGAATGCGATATTGCTCGCTTGCCGATGAGTTTATTCTTTGGGGGGCGCAAGGAATGGAGGAGTTATTTAACGGCAAGAGAACATGGTTCGGCCGATATAATCCAGACCTTTCTGGTTGGTCGAAACAAGTTAGTGTTAAACTTCGCCGTATGAGACATGAGACATCTCAATTGGTGGGGGGAATTATGCACGATTACAACATCGGGCCGGGAATGAGAATCATTTTGGAACTAATTCCTAATATGTTTATGTACGCGCGCACCAAGAAGCAGAATTACGGCAAACCTACTCTCATGAACGATTCTGAGATTAGTATGGCAATATCGGAAATAAGGAATTATCATTGATCACTTGGTCGCTTCGCTCCCTGCGTGATCAGGCTGCGCTCTAGGCAAAGCAAAGCTTTGCCGTCGATGCTCGCCATATACTATCTTGTTTCCTTGGCGCGGTTGATTGCGTCGGCATACCGGCTTGCCGGCGAATGATTTCCAAAAAAGAAATAATGCTGACAATCATATAATTACATTATAATTTCATGTTCAAACTAATCGCATTTTGCATAGTGGTACTGCTGTTAATCGTGTGGTTCAGCGGATATAACAACGGAAAGAATGCATACAGTGTTTACGGCCCTGGTGATGCACAAAGAAGGGCTCACGTGCCAATAAAAAGAACTCTTAAACCTGCTGTCTAATCTCATTTTTCATTTCCATATTGCTTATGATAAGATCATTGTTACGCGATTCTGCCTCTAATAACTCGTTCGACAAATATTCTATTTTATCCACTAATCTTCCATTCTCCCCGGATAGAATTCCGATTTTGTCAGAGAGCGATGAGTTATTTTTTCCCAAGGACGCAACTTCCAATGTTAGTTCTTCATTCAATAATTCATATTTGCCATTTATTCTAGCATAATTTTTGTTATCTCTTCTCATGATCCTGATTTCCTTTGACAACAAAATAATACCCCAAGAAGTGATTGCCGCAATAATACTGCAAATGATGATCAGAACTCCTTCCACATATTTAGCCGAGTTGTTTTTTATTCCCAGAATGACTGTAATAGCTATTGCGGCCAATAATATCGAAGAAACGATCTGGGCTATTATGGTGAACAGATTAACCAGCATTCTATATTAGGGGAAAAATTGAATACTATATCTATAGTTATGCACTCTGCATTGCTGAATAACGCATCAATGGAAACCCGCCCTCAGATAACTTTGTATCAAGCTTTTGCGAAAAATAGCAATAGATGCGGAATCAATGACCCTAATGTCATTAAGAAAAATTTCGTCAAGTTCGCCGTATCGAACAACATTGGATTTAAGGTACGAAATGGTGATATCGTCATGGATAACCCAGAATTCATAGGAGTTGATTTGATAGATATTTTGGTGAAAATCAACAAGAATCGTGGACTCGGTACAGAAGAGATCTTAGTGGCGTTATATTCCATTAACGCTAATTTCGATTTTGACGGGAAAAATATTGTCAGTGCGGGGGAACATATTCCACTTGTAACTCGCAAGAATCCACCAGCCTCAACTCATCCCATGGTAAAGACTGTTCCACAACCAGTTGTTGAGAAACGCCCCGCAGAGCAGAACGCTCCCGCCAAACGTATTCAACTTGCCTCAATTACAACCAAGAAGACTATTGAGTTGTGCGCTTTTGAGTATCAAAAGGATAAGGAAGCTCATTTGCCTTTGTCTGCTATCCAAAATAAGTTTGGACATGAATATTCATTTGTGTTGAACGATAATTCGTCGTATGTGGAAAAACATTTTGCCATACAGATAATATTCTCTGATATTCTTAATTTCCCAAAGAATTTAGGGATAGTGAGGGTAGGAATTCTTGATTCTGACGAAGCAGTTCCGCAATTCATGTTAGATGCTGGTTGTTACATCTATTTGCGCTATGATTACAAAGCGAAAAAATTCATGGAAGAACATAATGGATTGAAGAGGCTAGGAAAGCTTTTCACTCTAAATAATGAAACAGTAAAAAATTTTCTACCTGACGCTGTTGTCAAGAGGAGAACTACACATTCGCAGAGTAGTGAGCAATAATGCTGTTGAGGCTTCCCATATCGAGAGCATGTAGAAAGTAAAGAGTATCTAATCTCTCAGTATATTTTTTCTCCAACTTATTGCCATTTGCGATGAACTCTAAATAAACATTGCATCCATCACATCTATATGTTATTCTAATTCCTTCGTTCGGCCCAATTAATCTGAAACCATTTTTGCCTACAAATTCACATCCAGTGCCGTGATCTGTACACTCCAATTTTATGTATTTTCGGACCATATGATCTTTTAAATTCGGCCAAACTGATGCCGATATTTCTTCGTATGATATAGCGAAATTCTTATCGAACCACAAGAAGAATTTAGATGTTTTATGAATGCAATCTTCTGTAACATTTTGCATTCTTGCGGCTCCGTTTGTCGAATTAAAATCATCAATTTCGGTGTTGTATTCGCGCAATATGTTTGAAATTCCTTCGACAGGGACGGAATAAAAGGACTTTATTATTCCCTTGTTATTGCTTGATGATGTGTTTGTCCAAAACAACATTACATCAATCGTACATTCATGGGGAGTCTTTATACACATATATTTGTTCGTTCTAACCAGAGGAACGCTTTCAGTGACATCTTCGTTTTGTGTTTGAGATTCCATTTGCTCTATGAACACTACAGTCAATATTCAATTTTGGTAGGTCGCCACTTGCCGTATCTGTTACGTAAATTTTCAAACAATATGGTCATTGTCATGATGTTGGTACTTTTTGTGTGAATATCGGGCCGCTGATTTTCAAACTAAATATTGCAATCAATTTAATTAGATTTTCCGGCCGTTATAAAAATTGAATATACGTAACAGCGTTAATTGACAATTATGGCGGTTGATTTCCTCGGTGAGTTTGAACCAGGGTTCCTGGATGAGATGGCCAAAATGACTGATTCATTGAGATCTATGAGTGTTTGCGAACCGATAGTATCAGAATTATCCGAATTAATATCAAAACCCTCCAAAAAGAGGATATACGAAAGAATACCTCAGATAGACAAAAAATCTGGAAATGAGATTCTTGATATTGCTTCTGATAATAATAAGGAAAAGTTCATAAGGAATGTTGCGGATAGTTATGAAAGCATATTGTATCCACCAACCTTATTTACCGCCACAGTTAGTGGAACCCTTAGAAACTATCCAGCTGAACTTAATGAAAAAGATTTGTTTAACGCACTCAAACCAGAAGGGAATATTATGGAACTTGATTGCGGCCAAGGCAACAAACGCAGTGAGCGTTATGAGGCACTTTTAACTAATAATGTAGTTAAAAAGGGCAATCGTGGCCGGCCCAAGAAAATCAAGGAAAGGAGTGGGAGGAAGGTTCCTAATGGCAGTTCCGGAGACAAGATGCAATCTCAATTAACGTTCTTGTTTGTGTCAAATCAACGCCGAAATGATAAGAAAACATTGCATGGATTTAAGGAATGGAAGTATTTATTGTTTCGCAAAGGAAAAATACATTTGGCGGGACTTGAAGCGGATTATATGGATGAGAATAACAACAACATAAATGATATAATAGAATGTTTGAACAAACTACTATATCCTACATTATCCAAAGAAATTCCAGAAGATGCAGAGAAAATGATATCATTGGCAAAACTCAAGCTCAATAACGTCAACTACAAATTCTTCTTGCGAATTAATAAAGGACAATTCATCCACCATAAAACGCTTGAGAATATGTTTAGAATTGTTAAGGCAGAAGATGAGAAAGAATTAGTTCCTGGTAATTGCAAGTGCAAAGAGAATTTTTGCAAGAAATGCAAAACAAGGAAATTAATCGAGTCTATGTCTGATATGATTGCAGATATAAAATCAAACCCACTCGGCAAACATCCCAGAATTTGTGAAGTGATACCTACTCGCGGCAATAAGCTCAGTATTAAAATTGCAACACCATTCCCCCAAAAACCCAATAAATACATGCGTGTTGAAATGTTCTCTGCGAGTGAAATAGATGAAGATTACGACAAACATATGAAGATGCCAATTGGAACATGGGGTATGCGAATTAATATTAAGGGCGGGTTGATCTTTGACAGCACAGATGGCAATGAAATTGATTATATAAAATCTACATATGATTTCTTGTTGGAATTATTCGGAAGGTATTATAATATTATTGTGCGTAATGTAACTAAACCGTCTGATTTCATAATTGAGGATCTTTACGAGGATAATATATATTTCCACAACAGCAAGACTATTGATGTTATGGACAAATATTGTGATTCTGTGATAAGGGAGAAGGAAATTGAAGAAAAAATAAAGGCTATGATCGAGTCATTTAGTTCTACTGAACTAAATCAGATTAACAATTATCTAGCTATTCAATAGAGCTTCATTTATATTCATTTATATTCATTTATATTCATTTATATAATAGATTTTTTTATCAAAACATCACTCAACGCGACGAATATAACTAATAATACTCCTGTTATGATAGTTCCGTATGTGGTGGCTTTCCCACCGAATCCAATTGCCCCATCTAATTTAGAAAGTATAATCTCGTTGAATACATCGCTCGATAACAGCAAATATATGATGAAAATTAACATTAATAATTTGAATGGAACAATCTCTACGGCTTTTCCAACCACAGAATCTAAACTACTCGGCGCATTCTTTTCGGACACCTTTATTACTTCTGCGTTGTCTGACATCGAAATATATTATTGCGATTATTCTATCTTGGATATCATTATTGTTTCCATCGGATTTATAATGAAATTGAAGTATTCCACAATAGTATCGTCGAATATACCACTCAGTAAATATTTTTCTTTAAGAGGGTTCATTATATCACTTGCAAGTATATCTACCAATTTATCTAATTTATCCCCCACTATTAGCTTTTTGCCACTGCAATACAGTGACTTTTCATGTGAATCAGAACATGGCAAATATACATTCGGGAATTCTCCATTCTCATCAATTTCGCTTTCAGATACAAAATCCTTTGCTATCGATCTAAGTTCTTTTTTAATTTCAAAATGTTCTAATTTCTTTATTCCATTGATAGTAATATTGTCGTATTGATAGCGTGTTGATTTTATATCTGTAATTAGTTTCTTTTTATCAAAATCACCATAATAGAACGTTGTTATCTGAGTGATAATTACAGCTTTGTCATCGGGAAACTCTTCTAACATACTAGATATTTTTTGCTGGAATGCAGTAAATCCCTTTTTGAAATCTGTTGAGTTTATCAACTTGTAAATTGATTCTCTAAGGGGTGTATTAATCTCCTTAGTTATATGATTCACGAATTCAATAACAAATAATTGATACAAGTAATTATTGTAAAGAGACATGTTTATTAATTTTTGGCTTATTTTCTTTGGCGGCATTGATGTAGCAACGGCTTTATTTATGTCTTCGTACGAATAATTCACTTTCACAACTTCAGGAGCATATTTGGAAAACAACTCAATTGCATCACTTTCCTTCATCGGGGAGAAGTAATATATGTTGCGGGCGCTGGCTGATGAAACCATTCCATTGTATGAATAGAGTTTGTTAAAGTGGATTAAATTGTATTCATGCATTTCTTTTTGTGCGGCATTCTTACCAATAGTGTATTTCTTCTTTATAAACTTATTCATTTCATTTGCGTAAGTTAACAAATCCTTCGCATCATAATTGTCGCCTTCTGGTATGTTGAAATCTATTTTAATCCCATCGCTTATGTGTGGGGAATAATCAACGGCTGCGTAGACTTTTCCTCCTGCTTCGCTACGCGCCTTAATATCTACAGCATAACATAAATTTCGCTTGTTTATGTATTTCTTTTCTATTGTGTGTTGTGATCCTGCAAACTCTTTTACAATTTGCAATGTTATGTCTTTGTTTATGGTTTTCTCACCGGCCATGTTAGCTTGCTCAATTGAATTAGATGACACTAATGAATAAAGTAATTTGACGACATTATCGCTATTAGAGAACAATTTTTTGCTCGGTGTATTGGTGCGGAAATATACAGTCGGATTTGTCACGAAAATGGGATAATATTCATTCTTCTTTTTAATCATCAGCAGATATTTGCTTTCATTCGCCTCTGTGGTTGTGGCAGCATTCCCTTGCATATACATTAATTCTGACTTCATGGCGTCCGAAATGTATAGATCGGTTGTTTCTCCCCGTTCAGTATCGTCGATGAATGTGAACACATAAATATTCATGAATATCATTGCCAGCTCCATAAATAACTCTGACCAATTATTAAATGAAATCTTGCTTATCGAGTCAGATCTTGTTATAAATAATTCCCTCATCGTTTCTGTTAATTCATTCATATTTTTGAACTCAGTGCTCACAGTACCATTGAGAAGTGTGCTAAATACTTCCTTCATGCTATTTAGATGCTTTATCAGTATATTTACCAAATCTTGCGGAGTGGCCGATAATGCTTCGGCGATTGCGTAAATCAAACCAGAATTCTTCACAGATGGGAAAGACTGTGGAACTCCAAATATGTAATATTGCAAAGTAGGATCATTTAAAGAGTTATATAAAAGGTCGCGAATTGCACTGCCTGGTAATTGGGAAATTCTTCCTGGTTCTACGGATTTTCCGTATACCATAACATGTCGGGATGATATTTCCTTCAACTTATCTCCTTTGCCAAATTCATAGTTCTGCATACATATTTTATTTATCTGCATTTTCTTTGATTCTTCCACGGTAAATTGCTTTTTACTGCAACACGGCAAACAGTAATTCTTTGGATGAACTCCCACAATAAACGCCATATGAGGATATTTACTATTTTCACAGCCATAATAAGCTTCTCGATCCAGTGTGAAATTCCAATATTTGGTAAGTTTAGCGCGTTCTTTCGCTGACATTCTATCTATCTCGTCATCAGTATAAATTATGGGCTGACGGGGGTTTTGGCACAATATGGAATACATTTTATTACTGCCGAATTTCTTCAGATTGTACAAGTCGGGATCTGTTTCTTGTAGTTTGCGCAATTTCTTTATTCCTTCAGTTCCTACGTTATAAGTTTTCTCTGCACTTATTTGATTTATTTTAGGATTACACATGGCTTTTGAAACGAACATTAAAACATATCTATAGATTAACTTAAATTCTTCTTCTCGCACATTTACAGCCTCGAATTTCAGGTCCGTTGTTCTGTGATACATTTTGAATATCCGGCCTCCATACAACTGATTCCACTTTTGTTTTATGGTGCTGTTAGTTAAACGCGTATATTGATTTTTCGACGATACAATGTGTGCGGCGGCAGTTACTCGATATATGAGAGATGTGTCAAACTGTATCATTGCCTTGTGGAATATAAAATTAGTGGCGTCCATTTGAGCTATTCCGTGCGCGCTCATGATTCCGGCCCGAATGTATGGATCCCATAATGATTTTACAAAACGATATGCCGCAATAGACATGACATGTTTCCACAAAATAGACACATTTACCGATTGATATTTTATGGTAGATTCCGTCAGTAAAGGGAAACCACCGCCGATTACGAATATATACTTCCCCATTGCGTTGAGGATGTTGAAAAGCCCATCTGTATGCTTTTTCATTGCATGCATTACATCTATTAATTGGAGCTCTTCTTCTTCATTCCATGATGTTTTTATGTAATATTTGCCGTTGTTAGTAATATTCACAAACAAATATCGGTTGGTATTGGCGGCTGACGATATATTCACCGCTATTATTACTCCGGTTCTCATTCCGGTTGGGAATTGTATTCTTGCGCCGCCAACGTAGTGTTTCTCTAGAAGATACTCTTTCCCGTCGTGGCTGACATATGCCTTAACTTCTGGGAATTGCTTGCTAGTGCGCATTTTATCAAACAAGTTCCTTATATTTACTATCATCTTATATTCCAATTTTGATGTCGCAATTGCATGAGTGACAGCTATATAAATTCTTTTTCTACCTTCTCCGGCATCTAAATCCATTATTCTTTTTACATTCTTGTAATTCTTGTCTAATATTTCGGCTTCTGTTGAATATACTTTTTTTATGTGAGATATCGGCACAGAAAGATCAGGAAACTTCTGCATTAGAGATGATTCCGCTAATATGTATTCGGTGAAGGCTTCATAAACTAATTGCGGCCAATACTTGATCACAAATCCGAAATAATACAAATCTAACTGATATTTATCGCGAACTATGTTAATCAATTGAGATTTAACAACTTCAACATAATCAGCTAGATCACATACATAGAAAGTTTCTCCCCAATTAGTCAAGTTTGCGATAATTTCAAATGTATCGTTGGCTTCCACTTTTATGTCTGCGCGTTCATTATAAAGCTCTCTGTCAATCTTTACTCCCAACATTTCTTGATTGTCTGATTTAGTATTGTTCAACAAATCCCTGATATCAACGGGATAAAGTTTGTTCGTTATTATTTTGTAAGTAGTCATCGCCCTTCCATTTTGTATCCAATATAAATGATTGCGGTAAAATGGAATTCCAAGAGCTATATGAATCTTTTGCTTCACATCGAACAGCTTATCTTCTGGATAGATTTTTACATCGTTTACAAATGTAATTCCGCCATTTCTGCTGAATTTGGTTCTAAAATCAACACCTGTGACGTCAATAGCTGATATTTTATTCGCATCTTCCTCTTCTGTGTAAATGAAATCATCTTCTGATAGGTTTTTCTTGTCAGTGGGGATTGCAGCGGTTTCATTTAGTTCCAAATTAAGCATTTTGTCTATCTCTGAAACATCAATGCCCATAATATCGTCATATGCGCCTACGGCGCTAGGCTGTGCTCTAGCCAGGGAGCGAAGCTCCCTGGCGTCGTGCTCGCCATATGCTGATTCTTCGTCTTGTTGCGAAGTAATAGATTCATCGATTACTTCTTCATTCCATCCTTCATGCCCGCCCTTCTTCCGCGAGCTTAAATGTAATTTTCTATCCCAATCGGCTCCATAGTATTCCTTTAGAGCTGGGATATGTTTTTTAGCTGATTGTTGGTTATCCTTATCAATTGCGGCCTTATAACTGTACACAGCATTTTTAACAGTCGCAGGAATATCTCCAAGGAAAACAAAGGTTTGTAAATTTTTTCCAGTTTTAGGGTCAACAGACACAACTTTCACCGGGTTTTTTAAGTAGCAATTGTACATTTGAGTTGGCGCGCACTTGCGTTGTATTGCACTTGCGTTGTACAGCACTTGCGTTGTATTGCACTTGCGTTGTACAGCACTATATATTTATGGCATTTGTTTGTAAAATGCAAATGATATAATGCCCATTTTACTCTCGACAACAATACTAATTGTGGCTGATGCAAACAACGCTATTTTATCCATAAATAACATAGAAAAATGTGATATGGCTATCGGCCATGTATTATCTGAATACTCAAGAAACAAAGTTAGAATATATCTTTTAACTGCGTAGATGGAATGCATAAAAAATATATTATGAATGGATGGCCGGGAAGCTTGGAAGAAATGAAGGAATATTTTTACAATAATCGCAAATTCTTCCGGGTAACATAAATATATAGTATTGTACAACGCAGTGCAACAACGCAGTGCAACAACGCAGTGCTGTACAAATGGACTCTGAATCAAACACAATTAAATTGCTCAAGAATGCACTTGTAATAGTGATGTTGATTATGATTATTTACATCCTAGGCAATCATTTCTATTTAGGCAAAGAAGCTATAACAGCAAGTGACGGGGAGAAATATTATGTTGTAGGTGGGTATCAAAATCAACGTGGGGCTGCTGAAATGTTGTCAAAAGTAAATAGAAATGTAATGTTATTCTTAAAATATCTCAAAATAAAATACAAAGTAAACTATACTGAAGGAGAAAGCGATGAGTACAATGCGGCCGAAATGTACAAAATTAAAGAAGAATTTAAAAATGCTCCTCGTGGAATTATTGTAATGGGTGAATACTTTGTCACTACGTTCGGCGGACAATACTTCAGAAGCGGAATTACGTCCATTGGTGATAAAATCAAAAATGTAATCGATTCAATCACTCGAGACAAATCACCGGATTCGTTCACCGGACGGCATACATCTCATTATACACGACCAATTCATTATGAAGGATTAATGAACTCACTTGTTGGTTCTGTCACAAACATAAATGGCAATGAGTTTTCGAATAAAGCGGTTAATAGAGTGCTTGCTGGCTATGACCTTGAAAACATAATGGAAAATGACCCGACTGCATCAGGAGATAATACATACACCGTCGATAAAGGCGCCAAAATGTTAGTATGTTTACGCAGCCGAGAAACTTTCTTATTGCATGATTTACATACTGTAATGTTTGTGGTGCTACATGAACTCGCTCATATTGCCAATGAGAAATGGGGGCATTCATCGGAAAGTCAGTTCTGGGAAATATTTAAATTCTTGCTCCACGAGGCCAAGGAATGCGGAATGCATGAACCCGTTGATTATGAAAAGCGGCCAATAAGATATTGCGGCCTGGATGTCAATTACAATCCATATTTCGACGATTCTGTGAAAAAATTATGGAGTTGATCGCCAGTCATAAGTTATTTTTTACACTTTACTTGGCGAAAATCTCAGTACGTGGCGAGCAAGGCAAGTGTCGAAGACACTTGCGGTGGAGCCGATTGCGAAGCAATCAAAAAATATTCTGTGGTCAACTATTTTTTTAGTTCGACAACCAACGTACAATTGCGGGCTTGGCTACTTCAAACACACCAACTGAAATTAGGCCAACAACGGCCAATTTCAACATAACCATCGGATAAGTTTTCGATGATGCCAGAGCATATATGATGCCCGCAGAACTCACAATATCGAACGCAACAAATAATACAACGACTATGAAGAACGAAAATCCGCTGAATCCAGGCATGGTAAATGGAGGATGTAAATTATGATGGGTAAATTCAATATTTCGTTTCGGGGTAGCGGAGCTACCCCTTCACTATAGGTCGTCACTTAGGCAAGCGGCGAAGCGCTTGCCGTTGTTCCTCCCATGTACTGAAAAAATATAGTTTCTCGTACAGCACTCACATGCCACTAAGATAGCTACTGAGCAGGTTCCTGATGTCTGTAGCATTGCCACCAGCATTTGCAAGCTTGCCGAATGAGTTCTCGATGGCTTTCACAAACGCAGCGCCATGATCGGTTCTCTTGAGAATTTCTGCCATCAGAATGATTTCGAGCCCAATCAAACTGACTTCTGGAATATCGTCCTCAGTGAGTTGACAAATCATTACCATCAACGCATCATGCTTGTATCCGTCGGCAATCTTTTCTGCCTCCTTCTTGTCTTCCATATTCTGCAATTGTTCTTTGCTGATAGGAGTAGGAATCACTTGCAAACCCATCTTCTTGATGAGTTCTTTGGAAATTGGCAAAGAGAAGTTGATGAGTTTGCTCAACTTCTTTTCCTCTTCAATGGTAATCGAAAGGTCCTTCTGAAGATCGCAAATCCTTTCATTGTAACCTTCCACATTATCTTCATAATTGTCGATATATCCGACGATCACAGCAAATGACTTATTGATGACGTTCATGATATCGTGATCGCCGTCAACGAAATCTTCGCTTTTCAGTTCAAGCTTAACCACATTTTGTTTGAGTATGTTGGCATACTCAGTTAATCTCGCGGACTTTTTCGAATCCGTATCGATGTAAGCCTGAATTTCCTTGATTTCTCTCTTAATGTCGGCAGATGTCCTGGACATTGTGTTGCGGTAAACAGACTATACAAGTCGGATTCAATTTTTGATTGACATCGCTACTCTCGTCAATCGGCTCCGTCGGCCCGTACCTTCGGTACAAGCCTTACTCGCCACGTGCTGGGATTTTATACAACCAGCTAATATATCTTTGCAAAGCAAAATATAAACATAGGGGGCCAATACCCTTAAATTCTGTTAAAATGACTGTTTGAGCCTGTTTAAGGGTATTGGCCCTTATGTTTAGTTGTATATTAGCGGCTTGTATATAATCTCAGTACGTGGCGAGCACGACGGCAAGCAGCGGAGCTGCTTGCCTAAAGCGCAGCCCGATAATGAGATTTCCCCTAAGGGGAAATCGAATTAAAGAAAATTGAACCCCGAAGAATGTACTTCATAGAAACAAGGTAATGAGCGTCAAACATATCAAATACGTTCCAATTGGTCAAAAAGGGGATGTTCCATCTGAAGTACCCAATAGAAACAGTTTTTGCGACCCTAAACGCTCAGATGAGATTAGTGAGGCAATACGTAACGGTGATAAAATCGCCTTTATGCCCATTGATCCCGTTGAGACTACAGAAGTGTCAGGACTAAACAAAAAATACGCTTTGTATTTGTTTGGCATATTGTCAGACGGATCTAAAGCTATGGTTGTTGTAAATGATGTTGATATCAGTTTCGAAGTGAAAGTAGAGAAGTTGATAGAAATAAAGAATGTATGGGATGTTTACAGAGATGAGAACAGATTTAAGATGTCTAGTGCAGAGTTCATAAATTTCTTACGACCTAAATTCCAAGAACACAAGATTCATTTCAAGAAGATAGAACCCACAACCGGCAATGATTTAAAACATCATCAAACAGCTGAACGACAATGGATTAAGATATCTTTCGAAAATCTCACTGATCGTGAAAAAGCTCTAAAATATGTTACTGGATTGGGTTACACCACAGCCGAAGATGATACTAAAAAAGTATTCGGGTCCAGACAAGGTTTCTATTTCTCTAATGTCGCACGCAAAATTTGTTTCAACACATCGGCATGGAATTACTTATTGCCTAAGAAGTATTCAGTTACACGCTTAGGCGACCACAACCACAAATCTCCAAAATGCAAATATGTGTTTTCGATATCTGCGGTTGATATAGTTCCAGTGCCCGATGATGACATAAACAAAGACGATTTACTTGTTAAAGATCGCACAATGGTAGCAACATTAGATATTGAGACTTGGAGAAGCAAAGCAGGCGGAGAAGTTCCAAAACCAGACGATAGGGATTATGTAATATTTATGATTTGCATGACCTTCCACTGGAAGAATTCAAACAACGCCCTCATGAAATTATGTTTGGTAGATATGCCCACGAAGGTAACAGAACATTTATTCTATGATCCTGATGATGTTGCCAAAGCAATGAAGGAGAACGAATGTGATGAAACAACCGCCAAACAGATATTATCGAAAAATAATATCGTAATAGAATGCGGTTCAGAAAGGAATGTGTTATTAGCATTATGTGATGTTGTTAACCAAATGTCTCCGGACGTATACACAGCGTTTAATGGCTCTAACTTCGATTGGCCCCTTATTCGGGAACAGTTGTACAGAACCAAATCAATTCCTACTATAGACGGGAAATTCATCGATGGGATGGAGTATATGAAGAGATCATTCTCTACACTACCCCGTTGGTTGCAAAACGAAACACCCAATGAAATGATGAGGAATTATTTCCGCAGCGAAAAAGTCAAAGTGAGTGCTGAGAAAACTGTTGAGATGCCATGCGTGTTGACTTTTCCAGGCTCTATTGACACTGATGCGATGATTATTTTCGAAAGATTGTATCCGCGATCAGAAGTAGGGCGTGGAAAGTCTCTGAACTTCTATTTGTTAAAAAATGGGATTAAGGGAAAAGAAGACATGCCTTACAAAGAAATGTTTAGAATTTATGAGCGCGCTAGATCATGTGTGCGGAGAAGTAACGAAATAAACAGGGGAGCTCTTTCTGTTTATTTGGATTATTTGCCGCTGGTTATAATATCTGAAGGCGCTATTGCAACAAATCAATCTATTATCGAGTTAGAAAACATTGTGGCCAAGATCAAAACCATTCCAAAAGAGAAATACACAACAGAGGATGATATGAAGGTCAAAGAATGCGATAAGATAATCAATCAAGCTAGAGAAGCAATTGTATCGGGAGTAATTAAACCCCTGAATATTACAGACTCCGAAATTATTATAACTGCTATGGATTTGCATGACGTCGAATGTGCAACTTCCAAAGAAGAAATGGAGTTGGTTGGTAAGTACTGCGTTGTTGATGCATTTAGATGTCAACAATTGTACACAAAACGAACCATTGTAGCTGATCACGCTGAGTTCGCCAATATGTCATATGTATCACTTTATGATGCTCTTTATCGAGCCAATGGAGTGAAAGTAGAACAATTGGTTGGGAAAATGTGTGTTGACACCAATGCTAACTTCAACATAAAATTCACTAAAATAACACCTACAAACATCAGGATGAAATATCCCGGCGCTTACGTATTCGTTCCAATTAAGGGGCTTAACGTTCGCCGCCCCGTTGTAGGATTAGATTTCGCTTCACTGTATCCAAGTTTAATGATGGCATATAATTTATCGCCAGATATGATTGTGGAAAGTGAGGCGGAAGCTCTCAGAATGGCTGCAGAAGGTTATGTAATGCTTCCAGTCGAGTTTGAAGCAGAGGTTACAGAAGAAGAACATCCAGATAAAGGAACGATTATAAAGCAACGCGCGTGGATCGTGCGACATAATGGAATAATCGATCCCTCCGTCGATAAAGAGGTCAAAGGAAAGGATCTTGGTGGTAACTGGATTGTTAGAAATACTCCTTTACCTGGAGAACGTATGGGTATTTTCCCATATATCTTGAAAGACTTATTTGCCCACAGAAAGGTTATTAAGACTAGATTCGTGGCGCTGAGTACTCTCAAAGAACTTATGCTTCATACTATTGAACATAATAATTTGTCTGAAACCAATAAAGATTGGTCTTGTTTGCCCATAAGTGCTTTCAAAGACACTGGATTAACTCCCGATATGAGTTTTGATGTAGATGAGGTTGATTTCAGAATTGCCTCAGCAGATTCAAAACAAAAGGGCAGGAAGATCCACATGAACACATTTTACGGCGTTCAGGGATACAACAAAAGTTGCATCTACAAATTAGCCGTTGCCGGGGCTATCACACAATACGGCCAATACAATATTCAACTCGTCGCAAAATTCTGCGCGGAGAATGGATATACTAGGTGGTATGGTGATACAGATAGTGTTTATATCTCATCCCCAGATCACATATTCAAAGAAGTTGATGATGCTTTTGCAATTGTTGACACAGCACATCAATTGGTACTTTCACAAATTGGAAGGGATTCAATTGATAGCCGCGCATACAAAAAGAGGAAGGTTTCATTAGATCCTTCAATTCGCAATGGCGTCGGTAGTGACAGGGTGTTTGATAGTAAATTCATCAGAGAACAAACTACTGCTGAAGCTAAATTGTACTTTGGTGATATAATCGCCGAATACAAACACAAACATTCAGCATTACTAGATGCGCTTAAAGAATCTGGAGGTCATTCAAAACAAACTGCTTTTGAAACGTTCACCGCAGAGAATAGAGCTAATTTTACTATGTTCTGCAAGAACATGAAAGCAGCCCTTATAAAGTACGCGAATGAATGTTTCGCCGCCGATGATTCATTAAAAGCGGCTGAGTTCGCCAAAGAATGCCTATTCCTCACCAAAGAGGAGTATTGGATTCAGATGGTGCAAATTACCCGTCGCGACATAGATTTGTTCAAGGGACGAGTAAATGATATGTTGTATAATGATAATGGAACTCGTTTCCTCAATATGGCATATGAAGAAGTTTTGTTCCCAGTTATGTTCTTCGGAAAGAAGAGATATACTGGAATCCCTCACTTAGAGGGCGAGAACTTCCATCCAAAACCAACCGAATACTTTGTAAGAGGCATGGAGCACATTAAACAAGGTAAAACCTTATTGGCAAAAGATATTAGTGAACAATTCATTAAACGAATCTTTAGCATAAGAAATGAAGACGATCCTTTCGAAATAGTAAAACAGCAAATCAAACGCATTTACAATGAAGAATGGCCCGTAAACTATTTCATCTCGCGAGCTAAGTTTAAGCCCGAGAAGAGAAATATCCCTGTTCAACGCTTTGTTCAAAGAATGAAAGAAGCATATGAACAATATTCGGATGAGTCCAAATCAATTTATAATCCAGAATTGGCAGCATTATACTTGCCGCCTGAACCTGGAGATCCTTTCGAATATGTAGTTGTAGAAAAAGAACAACAATATGATTTGAGAGGTCGAATGATTAAACTCGGCAAAGGTGATTGTTATGAATACGTCGGTATTTACAAACATTACAATACTGTGTCGCTTCGCTCGGCGAACAATTTGGCTCCGAATGCTTCTCTACGAGAAGAAGCGAACATTATAAACCCTTCAATGTCCATTGATCTCGAACATTATGTTAACGGAGCAATGCAAGGCATTCTTGCTCGATTTGTTACATATCGAGAAGAGTTTGCAACTACCGAAGAAGAATACAATACTATGTCAGAACGTGAAGCCGATGAGAAATCGATGAAGCGAGCAAGTTCATGGGTAAAGAAGTATTGTGTTAAAATATCTAAAGTAGATACCGGACGTAAAAGGACCACTGGAGCCGCTCTTAGGTCTTTATTCCGCGCGCGCGAAAAGATTGATCAAACCGTATTGAAACGAGATTTGAAGTCTCGTTACGGCGATATTGGAGAATTCATCGGCGAAGTTAACATCGTTCAGCCAACACCGGGCGATACCATAGATTACAAAGAAAATCGCGAAATAGCCGATAGGAATGTAGAATCATTATTGAGTCTGGCAGATGAGAAAGCTAAAAAAATTCCTAAATACGTGGAGGAATACGTAAAAAATGTGCATAATGGTTGTATAAATGATCCAGATCACTTTTACCGCATATGGAAACAATGGAGGCCAGACAAAGTAGGAGCGACGGAAAGTGTGTTTATGAAACGAATGGATGCATGTCAGAAATCACTCCAAGAAAATATAAAGGCGCTTAAAAGACAAATGCCGGCATATATGAGTGTAATCGGTAAATATGATCAAAAGTTTAACAATTCGTATGATGTTATTCGAAACAGAATTATAGCTACCGGCGAAAATGATTTCGAAGAAGAGTTACTTAACTATGCAAATGAACTTGATCATGAAACCATCGTAATAATCAAGAGTGTCAAGAAGATATTCGACGACATATTGGCGAATAAGGTCCAGATTGATAAACTTAGCAAAATAAGTACGGCTATGCATGAGGAAAAATACAGACGAGTGTCGTCCAACAATCAAAGCCCCCGTTTGAATGTTAAACAGGAATCTAAGGGCGCTGAATGGAAGCCGATTGAAGATACCAGTTTTGCGTGATTGCTTCGCAATCGTCTCCGTCGGCCCGTACCTTCGGTACAAGCCTTACTCGACATATACTGGTTCGGCTTACAAATTATATTTTTTATGTTGATCACCGAAGGTGATCAGTCTCCTTCGTGGTCAAGCGAAGCTTGACCGATCCTACGGATCGCCTCTCCGAGGATCGCAAAGCGATCGTGGTCCCTTCGGTACCACCACTTACTCGACATATACTGGAATGGAGTACAAATTATATTTTTTATGTTGTTTCGCGGTGCTATGCTCGCCGCACACTGATCCCATTTAAACACGGCTAATCCTCGCAGCTTCGCCACTCGGCTCCTAATGATGACAGGTCCGCTGGCCACCGCACATAAACATCCGGGCGATACTGTTAAACAGGCTCAAAACACACTTTTAACGCTATCTAAGACATCAGCCCTTATATTTAATTATATATTTCCAGCATCGTAAAAAATAATCAGTATGTGGCGAGTAAGTGCCGCGGATGCGGTGCGGAGTGCGTAGCACAAAGCAGTCAAGCGAAGCTTGACCACGACGGAGCCTATGCGAAGCTTAGTTGAGCAATTCACATCTGATATTTGGGCTTAAATCGGCCGCGGTAACTCCAGGCATCATCACTGTTTTGCAATTGGGTGGAACTCCTCCATTATCCGCTGGGGTATTAATGTTCGGTTTGTAAAATTTTGCAATCCCTCCGCATTCATTCGCTATTTGTTCTCGAATTGTTTGGGCAGATGTGTTATAATACAAATCAAGCATTTTGTTCAAATAGGTAACGTAATTTTGTTGGCAAACAATAGCGGCCTGTAATTTCGCCGCAGCATTCGCATCTGTGATGGTTTGTAACTTTGTTTGGTAGATTGTTATTTTGCTATTTGCATCATCTAACTTTGTTTGCGCGTCTGTTATCCTATCCTGCAAACAATACCACTGATTAAATAAAATAGGATTCATCGCATAAACTTGCTGAGAACACTCATTTTGTTTTTTGTTGTAGAATAATGTTGCGGCCGCAACGATAATGACTAAAAGCGCGATCGCGATTATATATCCAATCATACACTATATATCAGAATCCATTTTGTTTACTTCGTCAACAAATTTTCCAGCATCCTCGCCGGCTTTGATCTCTTCCATCACAGCTAAATCTAATCGATTCTTAATAGCGCTTCTCTTAGTTGCCAATTTATTCATTTCGGCCGTAAAATATGCCGAACTATGGCCCTTGAGATCTGTATTTTGTATTTCTAGAACACGTGCGTCAATTGCAGATATTTCGGCTTCTATTTGCTGACGACGTATTCTAAGCAATTTAATACGGGCGTGTTCTTCAGGGGCAACTTCATCCATAACGTCATCAAATGATTCGTTTGGCGGAATATATTCATCTTCGGCGAAATAGTACATGGAAATTATTATTACTAGAACAGCAAACGCAATGAGCGTTACTAGTGTGTCGAAATTTATCTCGAAATAGGGCATTATATTATAAATTATATTTGCGCCTTGTTTATACGCACAGAAATAAAAAATTTATTTTGATTTTTATCCGTGATTATATACGACTGTCGCAAAACAATAATATAAGAATAATATGACAGGTACTGAAGCTATTCTAGTTGTTCTTGTTATAGTGCTTATCTTTATGGTAGTTAAGGGCAAACAAGGAATGGGGGCACAACGCCCTCCATTGGTTGCGCTAAATTCCGCCCCTAAAAATACATCACTCCCGGTTGTTTCCACTCCCGTTAATTCATTCCGGTCTCACCCCCCTGGCTGCGGTTGTGCGTCTTGCAAATCATACGATAAAATGGCTGGCAATGCCCTCGCCGAGCAATTAGAATATTTTGCTAGCTGCAAGGATACCGATGAAACTTCTAAGGCACTTGATTGCGTTTGCGGTGATAACGAGAAATTCAGCTTTGCTGAGAATGATTATGGCGCTCCTGGCATGGATTACAAAGCATACGTTACATCGCAGGCCGTTGATGATAAAGTGATCAAAAATCACCTTGCATACGTTGAGGAAAGGAAGGGCTTGGGCCCAGAAGGAGAGTTCACCGGTCGCACATATTCGCCTGATTCTCATGATTCATATGATCCCATACCCTGGATAGGGTTGAGACGTCCTCAATACGTGTCCCAATGCAACCCAACAACAATTCCTGATCTCGATACGAACTTATACAAGGGAAACAGGCCTTTCTGTTTCTGGACTTAATCTGTGGGTGTTCTCAAAAAACCCCGTATTTATCCTTTCCATGGTATATAGTCTTCTATGGATCTGAGTTGTTCGGCCGGACAATGAAAAAACAAAAATATTTTTGCCGCCTATTTTATCCTAAACTCTCGCCGAGAAAGCTTCCAACACGGTTAAATCTCCATATCAATATTTTGTATCCTTTGCTCATAACAGCCTTCGTTTTCAGATCTAGATACGTGGAGTGAATTAAAGAGGGTGATTTGACCTCTATAAAATAGTGTGAACCATCATTATCAGTTATTCTTATGTCGGGGAAATACACATGATTCTTCCCATCATCAGTTTTATAATCGAAAGTAGGCATTTCTCCCTTTTCACAGATATCATGGCACATAGATATATTATTTTCATTTATTCCAAGTTTGTGTATCAATCTTTTGATGGCAAAATTCTCGTATCCTTGATACATGTATTTTCTGCCGCTCTCGGAAATGTATTCCTCGAATCTTTGTTGTTTGATGTGTATATTCGCAGATTGCGACACATTCTCAACCCCAAATATTTTTATTACCGTTTCCTTCATTTTATCCCTCACTTCTTTCGACTGCAATGTGCATGGAACTCCATATTCCTCCATATTAGTAATTTCCCTCTTTTCGTTTGCTTCGGGCTCTCTTAATTTTGGAATTACATTGTTTATGTTATTTGTTGTGTAGCAATTTTCACATCCTGTGAATTCATCCCGTTTTCCCACGTCCCACAAACGTATTTCTCTTTTCCCACAAACACATACAATATCCAAATTTATTCTAGATTTTGAACTATCATCTCGTAATACCTTCAAGACTGTGTGACCCTTCTGCTTCATGAATTTTTTAATTTCATCGTCTTTCTCAAATTTCCTCACCATTCCCATACATTCTTGACACAATGGATCTGATTTTACAGAGGCGTATCCTTTGGAAACAGAGTTCTTGCACAAACATGTGTAGTCAAATTTATATTCCTTTATTTTATCGCCTGTATGAGAAACGTTTTCGAATCCATTTATTTTCAACATATGAAATATCGAATCAAGAGCATTCATTCCTTCTCCAGCTTTGATTGCTTTATTTGTTTCAGATCTTGACTTCGAAACACATTCGTCACAACCCCTGAATTCCGGCTTGTTAAACGATTCTAATTTGATGTCGCTTCTCGGCTTTCCGCAAATACAAATAATGTCGACCTTGGTACGTGTTTTTTCTCCTTTCGGTCTGTCTATTTTTGTGATCTTGTATCCCCTAATTTCAGCATTTTTATATATTTGATTATCGTTTCTTCCCAACCTACAATTCTGACATCCCTTGAAATCCTTTTGTTTGAAGGTAGCTAACATTACTGTGTCTGCCACCCCGCAAATACATTTGTAAGTAATATCACATGTTGTTTTGTGCGGAGTCTTTTCTCGTTCTATTTTTAGGACTTCATATCCAATTGATTTTCCCAATTCTCTAATCTTTTTGTTGTTTGTTTCTATTTTACTCTCAGCAAGACATACTCCACATACAGCTACTTTTCTCGCCATACTCCATTTTTTTGATGTTTCTCTCTGACATTTGCACAAATATTCTACAATACATTCCTCGATATTTTCGTTCGGTACTGATATTTGTTTGAATACAAACCCTCTTTTATTGAGGCTATTTTTCATTGTTTCTTCCATGTTGTTGATATAAGTATGTGACCATGTATCTCTAATTGAAAATCAATTTTATTCTAATATGTTGTGTTGGAATGCATAAACCTCGATATGTAACCCAACTCAATCCCACGTAACACCGATGAAAATTGAATCGCTTTTATTTTTTTCAATTCTCAACATGTTCCGTTATACTTCTTCCAATCCTGTGCACCTCAATTATTCGTATAATCTTGGCCCACGTTGTGAAATTTCATTCTGCAACATAAACTTCATAGTACTGGAAGGCGTCTGTTGCAGGGAATTCAGACTCAGAATACAATGTTATATATGTGATGTAGATGTGTTAGTGCCGGTATCATGTGGATTTTATTACAAATACTATAATGATAGAAAAATATTATGCAAAATAAACGATCGCGTAACACTTTCCCACAATCATAATAACATATTAGATAAATTGGTGCGAGTCAAATGCGACGTTGCAGGTAAAGATTTTATTTATACAGGACCGGCCGAGAGAGAAAAACATCAACAAGATGGCAAAATATGTTATTGCGAATTATGCGGGCAAGAATATGGGTCACTGAATCCCGGTAAGGATATTGTAATCAATCACTTCGACGCATGTTTGGCAAAACATAAAGGAATGGCCAAAAGCATTGGCCTACAATGTAGCAAAAAATAAACAAAATTGTTTCACGATCAATGGGAACATTTGTACCCTCTAGTTGAGAAGTAATCCCTATTTTTTTCCACGCATAATCTAAAATGATCTAATACGATTTCTTTCGGCGCAGAAATTCCGTAATCATCGCCACATATAACACATATCATTGTGTTTAGCTCCTTCGATGATATCACGAAATCAGTGTGATCATATTTGGCCGTTTTCTTCCCGAAATGATGTGAAATACTTTTTAAATATTCATCAAACGAAATTTTGCGCGATTTCCATTCAGATCCACAAACAATGCAGCTTACGATATCACTCATTCCGCAATTGCATTTTCTTATTTTCTTTATCATCATATGTTTGATTTTTATTGTATCAGATTTCTCTTTAGATAATGTTAGATCTATTTTATTATCTTCTATACATTTTTGTATTGCCAAATGCATCGATTCCAGATCATATTTGCGGTTATCTATGTTTGCGACTGCAGATTTGCATTTAGAATAATGAATATTTAGATAATTGAGTATTTCGAAAATATTTACTTTTTGCTTCGAAATTGGTCGTCTGTTAAATTGATACGAAAGCTTGAATGTCTCATCGCACATTCCGCATTTTACGTCTTTCCCGTAGGCTGTGTCTGCATTACCGCCAACTCCTTTTGAATCAATGTAGTAATCGTTTACGTGGAGAAGTTTAGAATAAACATCATCATGGTTATGAGCGGCATGTACGGCATTTCTTATCAAATTTTCATGTTCTTTTGACATGTGGGATTTACTTTCCAAATTTACTATTATATTGCATAACGAGCACTGGAAGATATAATTTACCCCTTCACAACAATATCCGGATCTATACTCAGAACATACCGGAGGTATAAATGATAGAGAGCTATCATTTTTTGCACCCAGTGCGTATAATCTTGGATGGGGTGAGTCATTTCTTGCTTGAGATATTCCTTTGTTGGTGAGCATTGTGTTTTACATCATACCAATGATTCAAATTTTACAACGGCCGCTATATACAATTAAACATAGCGGCAAACACCACTAAACAAGCTCAAATTATACTTTTAAGCTTGTTTAATTGTATATAGAGGGCGCAAAAAATACCATCGCACGGCTCTATATACAATGCCTTCCAGATGCTGCTATTGTCTCTCTGTTACCAGGAATACATTTCGCCGCATGAGCCAATACGACAAGTTTATCGGGCATAGACGCAAGTTTGTTACCAGTTTTCTCATACTCAATTCCGCAAATAGAGCACTTATAACCATCATGAGTCCATTCATGTGCGCCGTTGTTAATAGATACATTTTTGTTAATGGGAGTTATTATGTCCCGATAGTCATATTTTACCGATCCCTTGGCATTTGTTAAATGTTTTCTTACTATCTTTTTGTACACAGACCTACATGAATATGTTAAAGTGTTTGAACTACCTCTTTTGTGAGTTTTGTGAGTTTTGCCACATATGTGGCAAGTGACAATAATAGACTTATTACATTGGCAAAATGATGCAGAAATCATATAATTATATTTTTCTACATCTATGGTGTAATTATTTATGTCAATTCTCGCATCCTTAATCTGCGCCCTGAACTCTGTAATTAATCTTTCCCTTTCTTCTGGAGAATTTCTAATGAATTCCTTCCTGATGGCGATGAATGGATCACATACCATAAAATGCTGATGCATTTTGTGTCTTAAATGCATCACTAACCAATGAGAAAATGTTTGCACTTCGTTAGAAGCTCGTTTAAAATTCTCTCTTCCGTATGCCATTTCTACATCATCAGTATAATATTTGTATTTGCACAATGTACATTCCATATCCACGAATTTTTGTTTATTTCCATTGCGTTCTCCATGAATCAATAAAGACCTCAGTTTAAACAACCAAATATCCAAAGGTTGCCCATTAATTATAGTGTACGATTCATGTTTATGACCGGATGAAATATGCCTGACAGACATAGAAAGAAGCCATGTTGTTATATTGGATCCATCATGCGAAATGAATATATCACACATTGCGCACTTAAAATAAGCCCATTTGGTCGAACAACAGCCTGATTTTCTTTCTTCAACAGCTGTTTTCACGAATGAAATGGTATTATGTCCATTGGTATGTAATTTTGGTGATTTGTAATCGTTTCGAGAATTAGCTAGCATATTTTCTTGATAGATAATTAATGATTGGAATCAATTTTTATATTCTAAACTCTTCATCAACCATATTAAATGTTCCGCCCAACAAGTGTAAATGACGTTATAAAAAATCCGCCAAAATATTTTAATGGAATTAATTTCGTTAAAAGAAAAGTAGCGGTTTTAAAGGCCGATGAAACCATTAAAAACATAGTTTGCTGTCCAAAAAACATGTTGTATTACGAGTGTTCATTTTGCGACATAAAGATAAAAAAAGTAGTCAATAATTATGTTAGTTTCATCGCGACATATCCCCATCATTGGCACGGTGGAAAAGACGCTTACGAAGAATCCATTAAAAAATACGGAGATTGGTCTTCCTATCCGTTTCTTATAAACGATATGAATAGTAGTACTTTGCTTTCACTTGCTGGCCAAAATATTATGTCCGCCATTATAATGAATCCGGAACCTCAACACATAAGAGTAACATGTGTATTTTGCAAAGAATATTATGAAAACACAGAATGGTATCATCAATCTATTCGTACAAATTACCCAGCGGGAGTCACGTGGAAATCAATATTTGAGCTGATTAAATACGCGAATAAATCATTCAAAAAACATTATTTGAAATGCGATGAGATAAAATCCGTTAGGAAATTATGTGTGGAGTTCGCCATTTATGAGGAAAAGAGAACATTGTGCGAGAAATTAGACGAATCAATCAAAAAAGAGGAAGCTCGGTTTATAGGCCCAATGACAGATATTCCAGAAAATTTATCCTATTTGTTAAAGGCCGAAATGTGTAAATGCGGCGATAATCAGATAGTAGAATGCAAAATTTGCAACACAAAGCTCAGCAGAAAATACGATACAATAGATAGAAGATATTATTATGGCATATATGATCACGTGGCAAAGTCGCATTTTAAAAGCTTCAAAAATAAGAAATATGGCGATTATAGAGACGCCGCATTCAAATCCGGGAAATCATATTATTGCTGCATTTGTGGCGATGAGTATGATAGCATAGATAAAGAATTGGTGTTGAGTCACTTTGCCGGATGCTTGGAACTCAACCGCGAAAAAATACTATCCACTGGCAATACATGCATCTTTTGAGCGTAGAGAAAATTGAATCTTATTTTTCGTCATATATCTGTCACAACGATGCTCAAATATTCTAGTGTTAAACAATTGAGTGAAAGGAACGGGGAAAACGAATTTTCACGCGCAAAGAAGTGTGAAATAATAACCGGATACAAAAACTTCGCAGGAGGGTACCGTTTTACTAGCGAAATTACAACTGTAATTATTGAAACAAGAAAAATACCCCACGAAAAATGTTGCCCAGAATATTTGATAGAAGTAAGTTGTATTTTATGCGGAATAATTACAAGAACTATCTCCAGCAACAATGATAGACGTATTACCCGGCAAATAAGGGAATCTTTTGAAAAATTGCATAAACATAATTCTGTATTAGTTTTGTCAAATGGAGAGGATTATCAAGAATTAATGGCTGATATGGGTAAAAAATATGAAAATATGAGTCTACAGTGCAACTTTTGCGGCAAGAAAATTCATGAAGTTAATTATCTCATCAGCTTAGCAAAAACTGTTATGTTACGTGTGTTGTGCGAGTCGTACGCACAACATTTATCAGAAGATGAGTGCGTAAAGAATATAGATTCGCATAAAGCAAGCATAGATGAGGTTATAGATGCTGTTAACAAATCCATTGCCGACAACGGGCCCCATAAATATGCAGATTACTTTCTTCCCAAATACGATAAAGAATTGATGAATATAATAGTTAAGCAAAGGAAATGTGAATGCGGAAGACAATATATAACAGAGTGTAATATTTGCGGAGTCGCCAGAAAAGACAATCGCATGTTAGTTTCTGGTTATGAACGTTGCGCTAAGAAACATTTCTCTAAACATCCTCAGATGAACATACGCGATGTAATTACGGCTATAAACCCTCAATTAATGGAAACATGTACTTGTGAAACTGAAAAAGATGTGGAAAAAAGTTATCGACACAGACATTATGGTAAATGTAAATTCTTCATGAAATGTGATGGATATATGTGTGCGATATGCGGTGTTGAGTACAATGATGCTTCTAAAAAAATGCCGCCGAGAGCAATTGTATTTGGACATTTGAAAAAATGTATGGAAGAGAACAAAGAAAGTATAAGAAGATACGGGAACTATTGCATTTGATTTCTCTTTCACTCTTGATCGCCTTCGGCGATCAATCGTTCAGTCGAAATCGGGCTGCGCTCTAGGCAAAGCTATGCTTTGCCGTCGATGCTCGCCACTGATCATATTACTGGACATCTGCGTCTGATTATTTTTTAATAAATAATAATTTATTATTTTTTTCTCGCCATTAATATTGGGACCACGGGCGAAACATTAATTACATTATTTTCTACGCCAGCCGCAAAAATAATATTGTAATGGTATTTAATTCATATAATATAGTTATTTCACAAAATGGCTGACAAAGTCGAAGCTTACTGTGTTAAGCATAAGGGGAAAGCTTACATGAAAAACCCTACACTCCATCGCATGGAAGGCCGTGGCCGTCTTGGTTACGCGGCAAAGGGTAATTGCCCGAATGATGACACTGGGATGTTCAAGATTCTTTCCCAAGATCAATATGAAAAGCTCAAGAGTGCCGGATTGAAGGAAGGAGCTACTATTAAGAAGAAGGATAAGAAGTCCAAGTCTCGATCCAAGTCCAAGGGCGGGCGATCTAGTGGCGGCCGACGCAAGCGATCCAGGTCAAGGTCCTGTTCTAAGGGACGAAAGTAATTGAGTAAATGCAATAATTTTTTAATAATTTTATCTCTACATTCATATAACTTACGTATCGTTTAACGAGAAGTAAAAAATTATAGAATGAAGGAAGTGATTACTTATTACATCGTCTTTATTATTTTCCTATTGTCCATTCTCGGAGTTGCTGGTAGCGGTTTGTCTGCTTTGCTTGCTGGTTCTGTTACTGGAATGGTCTTTATATTTGCGGCTGCATTTGCTCCCCTTGCATGGCAGTGGTGGCTGTCTTATGTCTTGAAGGGATGCGCTGGTAAGCAGAATTGGTTGATGCCGGATTAAGTCGCTACAATGATTGACATCGCTATTGATTGTCTCCACTTCGTTCCGACAATCGTCTCCGTCGGCTTTTGCTACGCAAAAACCTTACTCGACTTACGCTCGTCAATCATCTCCGTCGGACTCTGCTACGCTACGCTTCGCAGAGATCCTTACTCGATCGCTCCGCGGATCTCTTCGAGATCGTACCCCCTTCGGTGGTACCGCTCGATGCTCGCCGCTGTTGAGTTAAAATTAATTTTTTGCTGCAAAAAATACTAGTTTCTCAGATGTCCAGTAATATTGATCAGCGGCGAGCAGCGACGTGTAGGCGAAGCCTACGCTAGCTCGAAGCCCGATTTCGACTGA
>JACCDG010034655.1_pt1 | contig 47929 bp, 76 predicted proteins | sample 7442471 | NCBI WGS metagenome assembly JACCDG01 (sample SAMN15323444, study PRJNA562643) | freshwater metagenome | isolation source: river surface water | place: USA:Blue River Watershed | collected 2017-08-17
AAAGAATAACGTCAACTGCTTCGCCGACAACACCGTCCCTGTCAGGATCTTTGTAGCTGCGACCGCAAGCGATCATGATTTCTGTACTCAGTTCGCCAACTTCTGACGTCATGTGTGCTAGAACATCAGTTAGCAGTCGGCCGTTTTCAACCGAGTCGCTTACAGCAAAAGTTTTAGAAATCAGATCGCTTGCCATATCATACACCCCAAAGTTTGTTTGCAACTGCACCGACGATTTTCATGTCAGCGCGAGCACCCCAATGTGCTTTAGCCCACTTCATAATTTCACCCTTGTTCTTGTTTGCAGCGCCATCGAACGCAAACACAAGCTTAGAACGAATTTCCTCAGCAGAAGCCATTTGTGGCAGCACAGATTCAAGCACTGCAAGTTCTGCATTGACATTTTCAACCGCAGCAGCTTCTGTAGTGACTTTGAGATTTTCGCGCAGTGTGGCAGTGATCTTTTGGATCACTTTGATAGCTTCATCTTCAGTTGTCACACGGTTGCCGGCATTCTTGCCAACCTTTTCGACTTCACTGATAGCAAACTGAATAGAAGCAGCAACAGGGCTGCGCTCTTTGCGAAGACGCATAGATTCGGTTTTGAGTTTTTCAATCACAGTCATTTTATTCACCATATATTGCGACAGTTTCAGTAAACACGTTTTCGTATTGATAGTCAACCCGTTCTTTGACAAATGCAATTGCAGCAAGATAGTTTGCAGTGCGAACGATCTCATCTGAAATTGCTTTTGCAGCAGCACCGTAGTAACAGCCAAACTCTCGGTTGTATTTGAGAATTTCAAAGTAGACTTTTGGTACTGCATCTGCTGTTTTGGCTACATAATACTGGTCACCATACTTGCTTTTTAGCACAAACAGCATAGGGAATTGACTATAACGACGATTTTCGTCAACTCTCATCGTGTGATTATGTTCACGAGAGCCTCGCAGAGTCAGCGTTGCAATATCCTTTTCAAGGTCATACTCGTTTTCGCTGCGCCATTCTGCATCAGCACGTTCAGCATCTTGCAGCTTGTCATAGACATAGCCGTTGAGGCTTTTGTAGCGTTCAACAGTGACAACTTCAACCATGATATCGATCCTTGACAGTTTCAGGTCGGTTACGCTCAAACCATTCATCCAGCGTGTAGACTTCGGGTAGACCGATCATCACATACTCACCGTTGGTATGCTCATAGTCTTGGTAGTAGTTGAACTCCATACCATCAACAACAATTGGCCCAAAGACATGATGGTCAACACAATATTGTGTCCATTCTGCTTCAACTGGATCAATCTTTTTACGGTCGCGGCTTGCACGGGCATCAGCCAAACGTTTTTGAAGACGTTCACGTTTTTTCTGTTCTTCGGCCCATGCATTGAATGCATCAATAAACGCCACGTGGAAATGATCTTTCGACTCATATTCCACGCAGAGATTTTCAGTCCAAGTACCTTCGTAGCCACCGTGAGTATAGCAAACTACCAGTTTCATCTCGTGTTCCTATCTAGCTTGTAATGACACTAGCGTCTAGAAACCAAAGTGTCAACCGTTAAAGTATGAGAAAAAGCAATGCGAGAGACCCAAGACCAGCAATAATAAACTTCTGCACAGTATTAGCGTTTTTTTGAAGTCTTAGTTGGCTTTCTGCCCTGTTTGCTCGTTTTTGTGCATCACTGTGCAGATTCATCCAACGATTCACAGTATCATGCATCCATTGCAGTTCTCGTTGCAACATTTTTGCAGCTTCTTGGTTGCGATAGGCAATGCCGTGATACTTGCGAGCCAGTTCTTTATAACCAGCTTCTTTTTCAGGATCGACATCTACTGTTTCGCCTTTGTAGCGTTTGCGTGCCTGTTTAAGGCATGCAATAGCTTCGTCATCGCTAGTAGTGCTCAGTGCCTTTTTAATCAGTTGTTCAACTTGCGACACTGTTATTCCCTCCAGACAATGTGGAAAAATTCACGATCGACGTCGCTCCATCCGCCCTGTACGTAGACCTTTTCGCTGCGAACAACGATTTGTGCATCGTCGGGGTATTGCTCAAGCATGTTGCGAAGATCCGCAACAGTCATCCCATCGAGATCTCCGTAGAGCGTAAACGCAGCACTTTCTTTCCGAACATCTCTCATGTTCATTACTCCGGCATAGTAAGGCTGTTAACCAAGTCGAGCAACTTGCGCTTGGTGAACTCGAACTGATCTTTAGCAACAGTCATAGTGTTTTCATTGTCGCTGTACTGCTCGCGATACTGATCCATACGATTGCTCAGATCGTCGGTGCTTTCCAGCATGGTCTGCCCGATTAGCAGCATGAGACGCTTGTTTTCGCTGTTAGCACGGCTGTAGTCGCGCACAGCTTCTTCAAGAAGGAAGCGAAGATTGTCAACAGTGCGAGCATCGAGCATAGCAGTATCTCCTTTGCTATTTGTTAAATTCACAATAGCATCTCACACACTGTTGTCAACAGGTATTTTAGCTAGTTGGCAGATTTTTTACGCCAAGTGCTACTGCAAGTCGCAGTATTTCAAACTTACCAGCCATCAGTGCATAGGCATGATTGCTATCTGGCTCTTGCTGAGCAATCAAATTGTCAAGTTCTTCACAGCGATTTTGCACATATGTAGCGATGTCTTCTTCGATAGTCAGCGCCATGCTTTGGCCTTTACGTTAGGGTTATGGTCAAGTTCGATGTGACCTATGCGTGTTTGACTGTAGCTGCTGTAGAATTCTGACTTGAAGCAACGGATCCACATCTTAAACGTGGGTTTACGACGCTCTGTGGTAAAACGGGTATGTACAGTGGCGATGCGGTGACTTTGTCGCATTGCACGAACAACTTCTTTCAAAACACTGTAAAGTATTACAGCCCAAAAAATAAGGCCCGTGATGGTAAAAACCAAAAACGGACCTAGTAATTCATTGATCATGTAAGTCATTGTTTTGCTCCGGTGGTGTTGATCTCACACTATCTGCACATAGTGTCGAGTGTGATTGGCGTTCTACATCATTACCAATCAACAGTGTAACCCTCTGCTACTGGATATTTTTGACGCAAAGCATAGGCTGTATTGTAGGCCTCATGCCCGCTATAGCAGTTTACACTTTCAACAACTACACCGTTACGCAAAACAACGACGTTATAAGGGTTCACTCGTTTCTCCTTTGTGTTACCTTACAATAGTTATATAGCAAACTGCGATAGCTAAGTCTAGACCTTTTTTGAACTTTTTATTCAATACACATCAAAAGATGCATCGTCCCAACCTTGCTGCCAATCTTCTGCTTGTTTAGGATCAGCATATGGACAGTCGGGCCTGGATCGTTCGTGACTCCAGTACCAACTCATGTAAGCATAGTAGCCAACTTTGTATGCGTCTGATTTGTCAATCATTGTCATTCGAGTACACCTTGTTTTGCTAGTGATTGTCCTGGATCTGAAGGAATACGGTTGATTAGACCCAAAGCTGTTCTGTACTGCTGCCATGCCGACTGCACAGTCTCATTCATATCTGTTGCAGTTGGCACAATGTCCATCCATACATAGCTGTTGGACAGCATTGGAGGAAATGTACCATTCAGTCGAGGTTGATGTATCTTGCCTTGATTCCACAGATCAGTTGCAATCTGTCGGCACTTTGCTTGATCAAGCCCTTTGAGGTACGTAGGCTCGTACATATACTCGTCGACGATTTCGATAATAGTATCAAGTGTAGTTGCACGAGTTCTAGTGACAATTACTAGTACATCGTCAAACGCCACTTGACCTCGAACGATGTCGCGAATACAGCGACCAAGACTAAATCCAATTTTCATCAATAACCCCTAAAAAGTAAGGAGGGACAATGCCCTCCTTACAGTATTGTATCAGTTGTCGTAATCTTCAACTTCTCGATTGCGGATAATGTCCATAACATCGTAGTCCATGTCATGATCATCTTCTGCATCAAGAATCGTCACTTCGTCCGCAGGAATTTCACGGGCCTTCATACGAGCATGCACCTCACGAATGGTCTTGAGACGCTGTGCTTTGATAGCTTCGATTTCGTCCGCAGTGTAGGTCTTTTTCTCCGCAGGTTTGGTCTGCAGAACCTTCACAAGCGGTGCAGCTTTCTGAGACTTTGCAGGCTTGTCAGTGTTGCCGTAGGCAGCAAACGCAGCCTGTGCATCACGATCTTGAAAATCGGCATGTTTGGCAAGGAACGCAACAGCGTCTGCTTTCTCCATAGGAGCATCCAGTTCAATCAGACGCACAGCAGTATGACCATTCTTTTCGAGAATCTTGCCACGAGCGAGATTCTTAGCAAAACGCACTTTGATCTCGCCTTCAAGGGTCGAAATGCCAGCAACTGCAAACAGCTTGTCCATGGTGTTAGTCCTCTGTATCTTTGTTAGCGTGAGTTCAACTTACAGGTCTTAGTGATTGCTGTCAACCACTATTTTTACATTACTGCACTGTCGTCGAAGGAAAACGGGTTGGGTGTGTCACGGTTTGCCCAGTCTTTATCACGAGCAAACACCACGACATCGTCGTCTTGTGCTTCTTGTGCAGCACGAACGTCCCAGTAACGGTGGACAAAGTGCGGGCGACCCCACACTCGAACAGCGCGATTGTATTCGTCGCCGCGGAAACCTACAAAGTGAACATGTGCCATAGCAGTCCTCCTGTTACAGCACATGCATACATAGTGTTCTAAACTGTGTCAACCAAAATTATGCGCCCGCGGCGATGATTTGGTCCATTTCGAGGTCTTCGGCGTAGTCTTTGAACTCGTCGTAGTCTACAACTCGCTCTAGAAACTGATACTGATCCCAGTCGTAGAACTTGTCTAGAACAGCTTCTGCGACGATCGGCAACTTCATACGCTGAACTGCAATGATACCCGCAGCAACACGCTCGGGATCGTTAAAGCTGTTTTCAACTAGATAGCCTGCAATAGCAAACACAGCGTTATCTTGCGTTGCTAGCCGTTTGACTTCCGCGACAACATCTGGGTTGTTTTCCAGCACAGACTTTTGCTTTTGCAGAAAAAGTGTTCTACCAGACGTAACATCGCCGTGAGCTTTGCGTTCGGTATTTGTAACGGGCCTTGGCCATGTGCCTTGAAGCTGCCCGCAGTTAAGACAAACATCAATTTCTACATCGTCGCCTCCACCTACACCGAGGTCAGATGGGACGTAGCCTTCGCTATGCTTTCCAGCATAGGTTACGACACAGAGATCGTTACAGTGTGCAGCTAGAGACACTACACGAGTGCTATCACAGCGTTGACAGTTAATCATAGTCTTGTTCCTCTTCGTATTCGTCTACAACTTCGCCGATGTATTCAATGCTGAGTGCAGCAGCTAATTTATCAACATAGGGCTGCACCTTTTCCCATTCATCCTCGTCAAAGCCTTTGACCCAGACGTCTCTTGCATGCCCTTCATCTTCAATACGAAGCATAACATCAATCACTTCGTAGTCAAAATCATGTTTTACACAAACCGCAACTTTCATGCTGCTACCTCATCATCTTCGTCGTCGCCCCATTCTGCACGATAACGAGCATCACGTTCATCCATAACGTCGTTAGCAAGTTTGTGCAACAGGCGATAGTCGTCGTATTCTTGACTTTGACTGCCCTGGTGCATTACAGGCATCCAAACGCGACGAGTCGAAGTCATCATCTCGTTAACCATAACGCCTAGCAGTTGCAACCGCATCAGCTCTGTTGCACGATCGTATTCACCGGCAACTACAAGATCCATCAACTGATCTTTGATATAAAGCGGATCCCAATAATTGCTGCTGTCAAACGTATATAGCAAACTGCGCAGCACTGTGAAGTCGTCGTTTCTGCGCATTGCAATACGACGTTGAATTTCACGTTCGATCTTAGGTAGACCTTCGGTAGTTTCTGCAATAGTTTTCAACGACTCAACAAACAATGGGATAAAACGTTCGCTCAGCATTGCGTGAGTTACGCCGCGCTCATATGCATCTTTAGGATCAGTTGCATTGCCTTCACCCACGTAGACGTCGAACTTCCATTCAGTCCAAAGACGATCAACGATATCTTTGCGAATCATAGTAAAGTATACAGCGGCTTTGCGCGGATAGCCGCGAACAAACAGTTTGTCGTCGTGAACTGCTTCGAAAAACGCATCAATGTCAAACGATTCGCGATCAATAGGTTCATCGCTAGCCGAGTCTTCAGTCAGGCTTAGTTCGACCAAACTAGATTTCATCATGTCGACAAACGGTTCAAGGATAGCACCTTCACAGTCTTCGCCTGCACCGTAATCGTTGTAAACAGCCGTAAACGGCGTCAGCATAGGTTCATAGAACGCAGTGGTTTCGCAATGACTGCGATATCCACTAATGTCTTTTTCTATGATAGGAAACACGTAGACAGGATCGCCTACGACGATCGGAAGGTTAGTAAGTCCGCAGGTATTATTCCAACACCCCATTTTATTCCTCGTTGTCAGTTGTTAGTAGAATCCAAATAGCCATAGCAAAAACTACTAATACATATGGCCATTTGAGTGCGTTTGCAAGCCTGTTACTGTATTTCATGTGATTGTCAGTCTTGCTCATGAACAGCATTTTCGCATAGAGAATACCTGCGACCACAAAATAGATCACAACAGCGGCAATTAACACAGTTGTCACGGTGCAATGCCTTCGCTATAACCGTATTCGTATTCTTCCCATTCTTCGTCGTATTCGCCGCGCAGTTCTTTTACCCACTGATGATATGCGGCTGTTGGTTCGCCAGTAGTAAAGCGCAGTTCGGTATGCCCGTTGTCCCAACGTGCTTCTTTACAAATCACAGGCGTACTGTGCAGTATACGAGCAACTTGATCCAGTACCCAGTCTTTGTGATGGGCACCATCAAATCCACCGTAGGATCCAATGTAATGTAACGCCCATTCTGCAGGAGTCATTTCTTTCCCACGTTCGGTTTCAAATTCGCCTAGATAACCTTCCATGATTATTCCTTTGTCCACTGTACTTTAGCCATAATTGACTCGTGCCACTCAAGATGACCATCAAACCATTCTACGCGACTACCGCCGTCTTTGTGATCTTCAACCATTGCTTCAAGTTTTTTTACGAGCATCTTACGCTTGTATTCGGTTAAAATCTCACTGATATGATCCGCTTCAAAGTCGTCAAGACTAGCAATAGTAAGAGTATGAGTCATAATCTTGTCCAGTTTGTTTAAGCGCAAGGTAGCATGGGTTGACTGTTAGGTCAACCCATTGGTTTCATGTTGACGGCCTGCACCATACATCCAGTGCTTTGTTGTAGCAACGTGATTGGCTCGCACATACTTTGCGACAGACGTTTTGAAGTTTTTATATTCAAAGCTGTCTGCCAGCCTCACAACGTAACCTTCGTGGGTATCACGATCAGTTTTATCGTTGTAAAGCTGTTTGATCACGTTCTCGTCCCAGATTCCATCGTAAAGAACTGGCACAGTGGGCATATCGAGCAACTCGAACCATTCTACCGTTTCATCCCAGCTCAGGCACTGGTTGCGCTCGTTCCAGATGCTAAACCCAAGCAGATAGCCAGGCAGCGCATCGTAGCGGATGCTGTGTACTGCATAAAGGTTTTCAGCACAAACACGCCAACCTTCGGGCAGTTCATAGCTGCGCTGCATCCAAAAGTTCTTTGCCCAGTCACGAGTATAGTGACTGCGACCGTCAACTGAACGAGCATGACAATAGTCGCGATAGCCACTAAAGTTTTCACCGTCCATCTTGCGAGTCACGATTACTCGTTTGCCTTCAAACACACTGAGGTCTTTGAAAGTGCGGTCATCTTCAGTCTTACCGGGGCTCCATGGCAGATGATAAGTGCGAGGATACTTGACGTATTCCACAAACAGCGTATCAAAGTCAGGATGCAGTTTGAGAACTTTCTGCACACTCTCGTCGTAGAACAGCGGTCCTTTGGTACGCTTGCCGTTGTCAAGAATCACGTTGCCCCATTTGTCGTAGACATGATCTTGATACATGTCTTCGGGCAGCACAATCCGTTCGATGCCAGCAGCGATGCGGATCTCTTCTACACTTAGTGTGGTCACTTCTGCATCGCTATGGCATCCCATTGGAAAACCATTGCTATTACCATGATCGCACAGCGTAGCACCGTTGTCGATATAATAACCGCCGTCTGTCCAAAGTCGACGTTCAATGATGTGATGAGCATCCAGCCGAACACCATCACGTGCTTCGTTACCGCAGATCACACAGCGATAACCGTCTCGTTCAAAGACTTTCGTTCTAAATTGTTCGCGTGTGAGTAACATGATAGCACCTTAACTGTGTCTTGTGCGTTACACTATGGCGTTTGGTTCTCAGTGTCAACAGAATCTTTAGCAAGTCTTTTGTCAACTTCTACTGCGAGCTCTTCACGAGTCATTGCGCGATAATACTTGATGTTGGATTCTTCAAACGGATGATAGCCAACACAGGGCATTAGCACTTCTTGACTGTAAACGTCGTCAAGCGGCTCACCACTTTCAATTTTGCGTTCCTTGTCTTCTTGGAACCAAAACTCCATCTTGATATCGCTCATTGTGTTCCAACAAGCCTCGCCAAGAGTGACATTATAATTGCCTCGATAGATGTAGCCTGCGGCAAATCCAAAGCCAGCAATCATTGCCACAGTAAACAAACCACCGATTGCAGTTTTGATCTGTTCGTTCATGTCAGTCATCCCATCCTGCATCAGCATAGCCTTCACACCATGCGCGATTCAGGTCCCATTCGTCGTTGTTGTTGTAAGGATTATCATCGTAGGACAGGCCGTCAACATAGGCACGATAGCCTTCATCGTAGGCCTCTTTTTCAGCAAAGGTACGCACAATTACCTCAACAGTTGTTGTTAGAATTTTACGTTACACTGTTTGATCTATAGTGTCAATCAGCTTTTTTAGGATACCATTTTTTCAAATATGCCTGTCGTTTTTCTTCATGTTCGCGCAGTGCTTTATTAAACTGTTCCATAGTATAACGGTCCCATGCAATAGGAACTAATGCAGTACAAGAACAGTATGAACAGACTGCAAACCAAGACTTAGTAACTTCCCAACGATCTCGTGTTTTTTCTGAAAACATCTATATACCTCTTAATAAAAGTTGTCGTTAGCTTGCGTCTTAGTCTGTCGAACAAGTTCACCGTATTCTAATGTAAGATAGTCACTGAGGTCATCTGGTAGTACATACTGCCATTCAGTTACATTATCTCGAGTAACAGTACGACACACCACTGACTTAAACCATGCCAATCTACAGTTAGTTCGCCTACCAAACTTATAAAGCACAGTAATTTTTACAGGATACCATGCAAACCAATGTTGCCATTTTCCATATACAGCAGTGTCTTTAGTGTTTTTCATAGTAGTACTATTTACTACTCCTGCACAAGATTCACCATTGTAACATATTGTTCCCAGAGATTTTTCAGGGCAGGATTTGAGTCATGCAATTGTTTTTGTTGTTTAGACTCTACAGGTTTATATGTTTTAGGTTCTTCGCCACGATTTTTTAAAAGCTCGAGAATTATATCACTTTTTGCTGCATAGTCGTAGCTATAGACTATGTCATGCGTTTGAACTACAGTATCAGGATTCATTTTGCTAGACTCCGTGTTCTGCGACGCTTGCCTGATAGGACATCTGCAACTTTCTGTTGCTCTATTCTAGTCTTGACTTCTTCTACGTCAATACCTGTAGCACTTTCCAGTGCTTTAGCAAACGCATGCCATCCATGAACGAAGGCTACAACATCGTTAACGGTATCAACACGAAGCTTGTCGTTAGCGGGGTAGAGCAGTGCTGCATAGCTAGTCTTAGGCGTGATGCAGAATCGGTTAGCTTCAATTTCTAATTCAAAGCCTGCTCTCTTGACCTTGTTGGCCAATTCCATTGCGTCGTTATACTGCTTAGGTGTCATCTTGATACATCCTGTTTGGGATCTGTTTAGCAAGATCACTTGCTATCATTTCAACTATACAGATATCGCAGCATTCTCCAAGTTTAAAATGTTCATGCGGTATCACTAGGTATTCTGTCATGTCGCAAACAGTAGAACCGTATCCACCAGAGAGATAACGGATGCCTGTTTCTTCGTCGTCATAAAGTGTTGCAGCGCAGCCGCTCCCTTGTGGGCAATCACTCCAGCTGTACGTTGGATAAGCTGCGCCGCAGGTGTCACATACAACATATTGTTTTTCAGTTTCTACTGTCAATCCAACCTCGACCCTACGCTAATTTTGGCACCGGCTTCTCGAAGAACAGCACAGAATGCTTTCATAGATTCTTCTTTGATCGTGATGCTTTGACCGCGATAGCTGGGAATCACATCGTACGAGCTAATACGATAACCTCCCTGATAATCATCAGTTTGACCGATACCGCGGGCGCGAAGTGCTTTAACGATCGGACCGCGAGCAGGGCGAATTTTTGCCCAGGCAAACCCACACATATCGTGCTCACCAATGCGCAGAGTAACAGCAACCAATTCTTGGTTAGCAGCAGCAATGGCTTGATCAATCACAGTATTGATATCAGACATTTTGATCTCCGTAGACTTTTGTGTTACGTTGTATCAAACTGATAACACAGCTATCATGCAGTGTCAACCACTATCAAGCAGTTTCTGCAAAATCGCCTTCGGTGCGACCGTCGCTTCCCCAATAGACTTTTCGACCGTTAGGTAGTGTAATTCGAATAAATGAGGCGCCGTTAACGTGTGCAGTTTTAAGGTCATCTCCATCATTCAAACCTGCGTCTGTTGTATCCCAGGCATGACTGTATCCAGGAAAGTCACCAGGTCGATATGCAGCAGCATCTTTTTCTACACTGTACCAACGACTGCGAATGTAGAGTCCGTGTGTGTCTTTACGAATTTTCATTAAGTATACCTTCCAAAACCCCAATAGCGTTCTTTACAAAACCAGCATTTACCACAATGTTTAGAAAAATTACTAGTGTATGCTTCACAGCTTCTGGTAACTGGAAACAGGCTATCAATCACACCTAGACTGTGATAGAGCTCGGCAACACCACGCTTGTCGGTATTGATCAATGGTCGATAACTGTGACCATTTTGGTAGGGACGTTTGGTAGCCTGCTTGGATCTATCGTCTGAAGGCATTGCACTTATGTCACCATATAGTTCTGGTGCTTCTGCAGGTGTTGGGTTCGCAGTAATACCTGCAAAGTGCATTTCAATAATATTATTCTTGTAAATAGATTCAACTAGTTGATCCTGGTCGATGGTGTAATTTTCGCTATTATCAGTTCTTGCACGATTGGTGAAATGTCCTGCAAATTTTACACCTGTTAACTCACTCACAGTTGACATTACACGTTTGGCGAAATCAACCTGATATTCTTTGCCTTCAGCATTGCTAGTAATGGCATAGATCGAAACATCGGGTCGTTCTTCTGCTACATGTTTAGCCAGCATATAGCAGACAATTGCACTGTCTGCGCCACCACTTAATTTGACGCCAACGTTTTTAACTGTGTCGGGAATACTGATCTCAATAGTGTCTTGACTGTTTTTAAATATCATTTTGCTGCCTTTTAGTTTATTAAACAGTTATTATTCAGCAGACTCAATCTTTTTCTTTAGCAGCAGCGTTTGTAATTCAAGAGCAATAGTTTGCAGAGTATGTTGTTGACCTTTAAGATACCATTCCCACTCTTTGCGTTCGTTAGAATAGATGTCAGACGTAGTTACGGTTTCAATGCTGTCGCTAAGCTGTTCGGCTTTAGTATTGTAACGAGCAATCAACTGTTCAATCTCTTCAGTCATTTTACCGACTCGTCTCGAGTTGTTGCAATAAAAATGCAGCCTTCTTCTCCGCATCCACAAACTACATGATCTTCGCGAACAATCTGTTTGTGATCTGCACTGTTAGATCGCTTAAGATGACTGTTATAGACTTCCCAAGCATGCTTTGCAGCACTCATGTCTTTAAGTGATAATCTACGTCCCATTTTTAATCCCTGTTTTCCCACCGCAATCGTATGTCGTACTGCAACTGAACCCAGCGTCTAGTCACATTGCGTTTCCACCAACTGGGACGTCCTGCACTATTCCAGTTTTCGGCGGCTAATTCGGCAGCTAGTTCCGGTGTATCTGCACCAAAATGTCCACTCTGTGCCATGCAGTGCAGACATTCTACGCAGACTATATACTCGTCGTAACCATCTTGTTCTTGTTCACGACTCTGATGCATGAGATAGTTAAGACCGTCATCATGCTCGCTGTTGCCACAGAACGGACAGGGTTTAAGCGTCACAGTGTTTCTTCTTTGGTAGGTATTTGCTCAACCGTTTCTACAAAAATCTGTAGAGCATGAGCACCTTGCATGTCACCAATCTCAGCTAGCTTTTGCATGATATCGCAAGCAGTCAGCACTACGATAGCTTTCATGTCGTATGCAGTTTCAACAGCAGGTAGGGTCATATCAGCACTCCGCAATTGCAGTGAAGTCAGCCATCTTGGGACGCTTTACAGGCTCAGTGTGACGATAAGGAGTTGCAACCAACTGCGGACCACAGGTATAGCGAATCAGTCGGACCATTTCCAGCGTATACAGCTTACCATTTTTGTGACGGAAGATAGTCATTTGCAGATCTCCTTATCGCTCTGTTACAGTGTAATTAGCACAGTGCGTTTATAGTGTCAAGCCATTGAGTCGGCAATAGTCGGTAAATTTTGCATCTTCCTGCATACCAAGCGATTCTAGCAACTGTTTTCCAACTGCAATCGACCCGTCGTACTCATAACGACCACTGTCAATTTCCCCAAACCCCCAAGGCATACGGATTAGCAACGAATCATCAGACAGCTTGCCAGTCTTTTCGAAATCGTCTCTCTTGGCTACATAGACAGTAGTTACCTGTTCGGTGTCGTCCCAGGCGTCGTCTGCCATGCCAATAGCAAACACATAGTCTGCAAACGGATTAGTCGGAGCAGTATCAATACCAAAATCAGTGTCAGGGTCAACAGAGCCCCAGTTCTTAGCCAAAACTTTACCAGAGTTGTCATCGTCGTTGTTTTGATCTATGTAGTCCTGAATCATTTTGGCAAAGTCTGCGTCTTCAACAAGACCGTGAGCTAGCAGTTTTTCTCTAGCTTCTTCAACAGTGCCGTCGTAGACAAGATGTCCTTCCATAACCTCATCAAACCCATCTGGTAGATCAAACGCACAGTGTTGATCATACATGTAGCCAGTCTGTTTAAAATAGTCAATTGGCGTAATAGCTACAGCAGTTACAAGGTCATCGTCCTCGTCACCCCAGATATCAGGTGCTTCATGCACATAGAAACAATACCCACTAGGATCAGAAGGCGGCACATAACTGCGCATATCAGGACGAGCATCTTGCTCGTCGTCTTCGTCGTCGTCTTCGTAGGGCAAAAGATGTTGCGGAATGTCAAAATCGTGAGTTGTAGACAGTTCAAGGTCTTCTTCACGCCACCCAATATCTTCGTTAGTGTCAGCCAAAAAATCAATACGTTTCTGACGAGTCTCAGGATCTGCAAACACTTCAATTGGAGAATAGAAGATGTTGCAGTCTTCACGGTTACCGTGATCGTGGTCGTAGATTAGAACATAAACCTTGGTCATTTTTCGTCCTGTTCGAGTTTGTCGAGGAATTCTCGTGCTTCGCTAATAGTCATTTTAGTTTTTGAGTTAACACCCATTGCAAGCATCGTGATCATAAACATGATTGCACCAAGCCATTGCAATGCCTCAATGCCTAGCAGATATCCGGGAATCATCACTGCAATTGCCATAAGGAACGTGTAAGTGTCACTGATGACGCTTTCTTTTACCGTTTCTCTAACGACAATAACTTTAGTTTGGTTTTTTTCAGTCATGTTTTACTCCTTAGACTGAGATTTAATTAGATTATTGTACACATGATCTAGTGTTTCTGCGTCACCTTGTTCAAATTTAATTTTGCCACCGCTGTCTACTACACGCAACCCAGGTGCAGTAACAATGGTTGTATAGCCTTCGTCTAAAAGACGCACAACTACGTTATCTTTTTGCCACATATCAACTGTCCACATTCCGCCGATGGTTTCATAACCACGGGGGACGTAGTGCTCACCTGTTTTGACAATTTTAACTATAGAGTCAATAGTTATCACGAATGCGATCCTTTAGCAAGCTGTCCAGTATTTGTCAAGTGCAGACTGCGGCATACCAATGTGGTTAAAGTCCCAGTTGATAGAAACAACAGTAGCTACACTATCAAGATCGTAAATAGTGCGCACAAAGCCAAGTTCAACAGCCTTAGCCCACACAGTGCCTCGATCAGCTTGGATCGTGGCTGTTTTTCGTTCAGCAGGGTAAACTGCATCGTGATCAGTGTAAGTTACAACATAGCGCCGTTCGGTCATAGCATGTCCAATCTGCTGTTTCAACAGCTATAGCACATGCTAGGCCGCAGTGTCAAGGCTTTTCTACGTCAAGTACCACAAGATTTAACACAGTTTGATACTGTTCCCAGGCACTACGAACAGTTTCATTTTCTCGACGCAACTGCTGTTCTCGTTCTAACTGTGCTCTATAATCCCGTAACCATTTGAGATCGTCAACAATTGACTGAGCAACAGTTAGCGTTAGCTGTTGACCACCGTATGTATCACTGAGACTACCTGTACCAAACTCGTACGGCATAAAACATACACTTTTGATCATTATTAACCCTCATTCATTTTGTCTAGTATGTAGACAATCTCTATAGATTGCCTAATTAGTTTTCATAAACACTTTCATAATCATCTTCATCTTCATCATCTTCATCGTCTAGATCATAGTCTATGTCGTCAGCATCAAGTGTTGCAAGCAGACTTGGATCGTCATAGGCTTTGTAGTAAGTTTCGTTTTCCTGCAGAACTCTAAACGCACTATTACCTAGACCAAGCTGCATCATCACGATATCGTTCTTGTTCATGATATCGCAGATGTAATAAGACGTACCGCAGCTACCATGGATAGTTTTGAACGGTGTAAACTTAATGTCGTGTTCTTGCAAAAAATCCATGACCTTTTTCTTGTAGCTGATCAGGATACGCACATAGCCATTTTCCTTAGCACGAATTCTGCTGAGATCCTGGCTAGTGAGCGGTTTAAACAGTGCAACATTGCTGTCGTCAATTTCAACAAGAACGTCTTTGAACTTGATAGCACCTTTGGTGTGACTGTTATCGGGTGTTTCTTTAGTGCTAAATGGCACAATGCTGCGCACATGGTCCACATAGTAGGTTTTGCCTTTGGCTTTAACAACCCACATGGGAATAGTGGGATCTTCAAGATGCTTTTTGTTGAAGTGAAAGACAGCCTCTTTACAGGCGAGTTCTAGCATGATAGCTCTCCTTGGAATACTAGATTTGATTTTGTGTGAAAGTTTTTCGACCTTGCGATATAGAGGTCGGAACAGTTCGATCAAAAGAATGCCCAGGAAAACGATTGCAATGAGTGTGAACATTGCAAGTTCCTGGGCAGAAAGAATGATGAATGAAGTAATCTAGCTGTTCATAATCATATTTATAGTGTATGTTAAGCAGTCTGTCAATCAATAAATATCATATTATGCGCTACAGTGAAATTGTCCTATACGAATCTGCTACACTAGAAGAAGCACTGCTTTACGAAGCATTTATGGCCAATCTAGTAAAAATGGCAGGCAACAAACTAAATCAACAGGTGTCTAACGTTACCAATGCTGTCACTGCTGCACAGGTATTGTATAAGGTGATGTCTAACCCAACCTACACAGAAACAGCTACATTTTTATTAAAAAAAGCTATCAAAACAAGACTGAAAGATCTAGAAGATGGCCCACTCAAACAGGCAGTACTAAGCAAGTTTCCGCCAGGGCGTTCTGCTAAAGATTTTCTCAAAGGTCTGGTGATGATCAGTGTGTTGAATGCAGTTACAATGGCCAAAGGGACAGTGCAAGCACAGGCTCTTGAGACAATTACCAACAGTGTTGTAAACATCGACAACATAGTTACACAAATACTGGGTGCAAGTGCTGGTGGTATTGGTACAGTGTTTACATCACTTGGAATAGCAAATACTATACTTTTCCAAGTGTTAAGTGATATAAACGCAAAGATAGCTACTATACCCGCAGCTTCTGCTTGAGCTCTTGTCTAAGGTTGTACAACCAGCCCCAGTCTATATTCATAGTACCTACTAGGTCGCTTGTGATGTTGTATATTGATACAAGATCGTTCTGAGTCTTTAGCATGTTAGCAAGTTGAGTTTTAACTTTGCGCTCGTTGCGATCAAAAAATGCTGTTGCACCTTGTCGCGGAAATCCCATCTGCAACAGTGTGCCCATAAGGTCTAAGGACTGTGCAAGATCACCTGAGTTTAATGCATTTTTAGCAGCCACAAGTTGCTTGCGACGAGCAAGCAATCGTTGTGTTTCACTTTCTGTCAGTTCTCGTATTAGCATACTGTATTTAACTCCAAAGACGATCCATGTGACCTCGCATGTAGTCTTCTGCACGTATGCGTTTACCTGTTCGATGATCATTGGCTTGATCGTCTTGAAATCGCACAGTTCTAATCTTATCGCCTCGCATGCCACTGCCAACTTGACTGCGCTTTAGCGTTGCAAAGTCGTTTTGCTGTTTTAACTGCTCAATGTCAGCAAGGCGTTTGACTAAATCTTCATAGGCTAGTTTGTAGCTGTTTTCTCTACTGCGGGTCTGTGCTGTGGCAACAATACCAGTAGGCTTGTGCATAAGCCTACAACTATTTTGATGTTTGTTTCTATGCTGCCCGCCAGCACCTGTGCCAGAAAACCAGTCTATTTGCAGATCTTTGTCTTTGATTTCAATAGTTTGTTTTTCTAGTTTGTCTAACACTGCAACTGTGACTGTACTGGTATGAACTCTGCCAGATCGTTCGGTTGGAGGCACTCGTTGTATTCTATGCCCGCCTGCTTCTTGCTCAAGTTTTGCGAGATTATTACCCTCTAATTCAAGTGTTATCGAAAAATAACCCAGTGTGCTTGGTTTAGAGTCGACCAAGCGGTGTAGTCAGCCCAGTCGGCCTGCCAGTTTAATGTATGCTGCTGCAAGATCTGCAACAAACAGTTTGCTATCATCGCCGCCTTCAGCCGCGTGAATTTCAATGAATTTTTTCATCATTTCCTCCTTTTAAAAAATTATACAGTCAATATTGTCTATGTCTACGGAATTCTTCTTCGCGTTTTTGATATTCGCTATCAAAACTGCGATTTAACACAGCTAGTTCTGGCCAATCCAGTTTGACTCGGTTAATTGAGTCAATGAATCTACCAAATCTAAAGATATCATTCTCAAACAGCTTGATCAACCAACGTATAGCATCTGCTTTGCTCGCTTCTAGATCTTTACGTAGACCTGCGTCTAGATCATCTGCTGTGATATCACGATCGCCCATATAACGTAGTGCTATTGCAGGTTCACCGGTTTTTATGTGATATGCTATATTAGATGCATGATAGCGATAAGCCTCGTCGCTCATTGCAGCTTCGTCAATCTGTTTGTTGTTTGCACTGTTAATGCTTTTTTCAATGACTGCTAGTTCGGGCCAATCAATGCCCATAGTGCGTAGTGTTTTTATTCCATGCGGCACGCCATCTGCTTCGCTTGCTTTTATTGCAGCTAACATCGATGATACAAGCTGTCGCTTTTGAGTCTCTGCTCGTTCTCGAGTAGTTGAAGCAGCAAGATATTGATCAATTTCTGGCCATTCAAAACCAAGTGATTTTAGATCTCGATAATACTGTAGCAGTGTATTATCTAATTCAAACTTGATATCATCGCGCCATCTAAAACTGAAATAGTTTCTGTTGATAAAACGGTCTTTTGCACTTTCGATTTTTGTCCTGGCATTTGGCATTAACATTTGCAACGTCATGCGATCGCGCTTCATACTAGCAACTAGATCTGCAATAGCACCCAGGGTCGATTGTGGTCTGTCAAGTGTTTTTACATATCTGTCAGATGCTAGACTGCTGACTATTTTATCAAGTTCAGGCCACGACAACCCCAGCTTGCTTATTAATTTTGCAAAGTTAATGTAGCTTTCGTATGTTCTCCAACGACCAACGTTGTCAGGTGTTTCCATGTAGTTTCGAACAGATCCTAGCAGCATTTTTATGATAGCAGATTTGTTACGTTCAAACAGATCAGTGTAGTCAAACTCTACATAGTCTTTGTTTAATCTTTCAAGACGCTCAATTACATCAATAAAATGTGTAAACGCAAATTTAGGATCATTCAAACGTTTAATATAATGTTCAATGTATTCGTAGACAATGGGTTTTAATAGATCAAATGCTTGATACTTTTTTGATTCGCTAAATTTTGCTTTTTGCAGATCAAACAGAAAGTCTATAAAGTATGCGATGAAGAAAAAGCGATTTACACTTTCAAGTCTAGAACGCATGGGTTTTGGTAGTATAGCATTGAGTTGATCTACAACTGTTTGATCAAACTGCTTGTCGTTTTCGTTTAGTTGCTGTCGATCCATATCTGTTTTTATGCTACGTTCGACTATAGCAAGTTCTGGCCAATTGATTCCAACTTCTCTCAAATACTGTACACTTCTCAACAGAAAAAATCCAGCAGTGTTGTTTTTAACTTCACTTAGGAGTTCTTTGATTGTGTCAGTTTTGAGTTCTTCAAAATGTTTCTTGAGATAGGCGGTTGGATTGGCTAACTCGGGCCAATCTAGATTCATTTGTTTGTATAGTTTAACGTTAGCCAAGAAACTCTCAACTCTAGCCCAGATTACATCAGTAATATGTGTATGGTTGTGCCATAGCAGTTGTTCTTTGAAATGATCAGCTATCTTTTTTAGTCGAGGCAGTTTGCCAAGCGGTATTCTTGCTTCGCCAACTTTGCCAAGTATGCGATAGAGTCTTAACAATCTGTAATCTTGATCAAACCTATTGGCTAGATCACGATCAATTGCATCATACACAGTGTTTGACAATTCAGGCCAATCTAGTCCAAATTGATGTATAGTACCAAGATCTTTTATTGTTGCACCAGGTGTATCTGCAGATTTCGCAGCCAACATATTGATGATAGCTGTTTTGTTTTTTTGCAGCACACGAGCAATAGCAGCTTTGTAGTCAGGGAATTCTTTAGCTAATACTCTAGACGACGATAGATCAATATTGTCAAGCGAGTATGCGTTTGATATTTCTTGATCAATTTCTTTTACAGCGTAAGGCAACATCAGCCTTGTTATTTTTTCAACTGTGTCTGGCGGCATTTTGCCGAAATGCATCTTGATCTTTATCAGCGTGTTGTAGATACTGTTGAACATGTCGTCGCGACCTTTCGAAAAGTAAAAGGCACGCTTTACTTTGTCTGGCAACAGTGCAGACAGGGTCTGCCAGTCCTCTTGTGACATCAACTTAAACGATTCTGCCAATATCACGTCACGTATTTTCATCTATTTTCTGCTTTTGAGCTTGCCTGTATGCTCTTTTCAATTGCGGTTAATTCTGGCCAATCTTCGCCTGCTTTGCGCAGTGCTTTGATTATGCTCAATATACGAGTAAATGTAGTTTCTCCTGGAGACGATTTGTACATGCTTAGTAGTGCAGGTATCACTCGTTCTTTGTCAAGTCGTGGTATTTTCAATTCAGATTTCAAATAGCCCTTAACGTCTAGCACTGCCATCTGATTCTTACCACCGTAACCTTTCGTATCAGCAGATTCTTTCCATTCTGCTTTGATAGGGTTTAGCATGTTAGTAGCACGATCAAACATGTAGGTTATTTCAACTGCTTGGTAAGATATCGGATCGTTTGACCTATAGCTCACGCTAAATGCTTTACCTGCCAACAGTTGTTGAGGTTCTAATGCTTTGTAGCTAGTTGCTGTCATCTGATACGGATGCCCTGCAAAGTTTACCACTTTGGCTGCACCGTTGAGCGTAAACGCAATAAACTCTTCGATAGTTGCTGCACTAGGACGCTTAGCGTTTTTGAAACGCTTGAGCCTTACGTCAAGGTCTCTTTTCATTTCATATGCATCTTGTATTCTTGGCACAGGTCTGTTTTGATTTCGCGCATAACGCTGATCAATAGACTCTTTGTCACCTGTAACTGCTTTAGCTGTCAATGGTTGGCCAACTGCTTTTGCAACAGCTTCTATGTTTGCAACCATCTGAACTAGTTCACTGGTACTAGTGGTGTCACCTTCGTAACGTCTCATGATTTGTTTGCTGTCTCTAAAACTACTGCTGTAATCGTATTCTTCTTTGTCTCGTCTGGTTGTTACACTAGGTCTTGGTGAATAACGAGTATATGCAGTATCGAGGTGCGCACGATATTCTTGTTCAAACGGTGTCAGATCATATGCAACTCGTGATACTCTGCTACCACCCGCTAGTGTATAATCGTCTATAACTGCAAACAGCACAGGTGTACCACCAATGTAAAGTGCAAAACCCTGTATATTTTCGTTGCTTTTTTTATAAAATGCACGGATGGTTTTCATTGCATCTTTTTTGATTGTGCCAATGTCAAGCACTTTGCTTTTTGAACCAATGTCGTTGTATGCAAAACGTCGTTGATTATAACCGATATATGGCGCACGACGATTGTCGCCGCGACTGTAACTCTGCTTTAGAACGTTGATCATAGGTCCTAGATTTAACTGCGCAAGGTTGCCTAGGTCTTCTTCTAGTTCAGTTACTTCACTTATTTTCATTGTTCTACCTTTTGGTCTTGCAGTTTCTTCTAGCTGTTTTGACGCTAGCATTGAGTTAAGGCTCTTTTCTATAGCGGCCAGTTCAGGCCACTTAACATCAATACTTTTCAAAAAATCAATAGTTTTGCGAACAATCAGTAACTGATAATTACTGTCGCTGTGGTTTTTCATAGTGGTTAGTATGGTGCGCACAATCTGATCTTTTTTCTCATTGATCAGCTTGACAATGTTTTCGCTAGCAAATTCAGGCCATTTGATACCAAGCAGTGAGATAGACTTCATAGTGTTGTCTGCAAACTCTGCTCTGCCTGTGCGAGCCAACTCAAATATAGACTGTCCTATTAGCTGATCTTTTGCACCTTCAAATGCTGCTATGAGATTCTCTTTAGGAACACCCAGTTTTAACCAGTCATTTATGCTTTTGGTTAGATTACCAGTCTGGTTAGTTCCACCAGGTTCAACCATTTTTTCTAAACGTTTAACTGGTATAGATTGTGCAATTGATTTAACATCAATTTTACTCGCGTCATATTTAACACTGTTGAAAAATTTAAAAAACTCATTCACAGTCTCTATATGCGACATTACAATCGATCTTGTAATACTTTCTAATAACACATCCATCTTTTCATCAAGCTGTTGATGTATATATTCGTAAGTGGTTACAAGGCCATATTTTTCAAAAGCAACTAATACATCTGTCATCCAGCGAGGAATAGATGACACACTCTCGGTTATTCTTTTTGCAATTTGAGGCTGTATACTGTTCAACAGTGTTTCTGCAACTAGCCATTTTGGCAGTGCAGATTTTTTTGCCAACAGTTTGTTAATTGTTCGTACCTTAGAAATGTTAGCAGGATCATTCATCAGTTGAACTGCTATTATTTCGATCAGTCTGTCTTTTCGTGGTTCAACTTCTGACAGAATCTGTGCTGCTGTTTTTTCAGATTTGCCCAGTTCTGCTAGATAACCAAGCGCATCACCTTTACCAAGTTTGATTGTAGATGCATCTGCAACTAGCATTGCATCCTGGTCTTCTAGTTTTTTAGCAATGAAATCAGTTGTTTTGGTTTTTACACCGTTTACATACAATATGTTTTGACCAGCTTGTGGGCTACCACTCTCATACTTGTACCACACGATACCAGGCGCTGTTGCAACAAACATGTCCCTGCCAAGAGGTGATCGAGTAACAGCCAGATAGTCAAACTTTTTACCGTTTCGTGCCAATGCAGCTTTCAATGCCTGATAGTTACGCTTCTGTGCACCAAAATCATACTGGTCAGGGTCGCCTTCGTAAAAAGCACTATCGCTGTGTGCAGGATTGTCAATTGTACTTTTACCAGCGCCTGTAGGAATACGTGCAGGACCTTTTGGATTGTCGATTTTTTCTTGTAGGATTTGACTGATTTTCATTGTTCATTAAGAGAAGCTAGGAATTTGTAGTATTTACCTAACTTGTATCAGTCAATCTTCGCCGTATTGCTCTTTAAACGCTTTTAATATGCTGTTTAATATAGTGTCTAGCTCAGGCCATTTTACGTCAGCATTTAACAGTTTAACAACGATACCTTTAGCAGTTCCATAATCAGTCATGTCACCAAATCGTATATAGTTTAGCAACAGTTTGACAATCATTTCTTTATTGTCTTCAAGGATGTCTTCGACGTACGGTATTTCATCTGCCTTGATAGAATAGAAACTCAAACGGTTGATACCGCGCATAACGTTTTGTTTGAATGCATTTACAATATCATCTTCATGATCAGCAACAAATCGTGTTCTGTAGTTGCTGTAATCAGTTTCGCGTAGATGCCCACGAGCAATGCTCTGCTCAAGAATGTCAAGTTCTCGCCAATCTGCCCCAAGTCTACGCAGCATTTTCACATATGGTGCAATGTCATTGTCAAAAACTTCTGCAATCATTTCAAGTAGTTCTTTCATGATCACATGTTTGTTCCAGTCAACAAAATCTTTAGCACCTTCGGCAGACAGTTCGTGAAAATCTCGCAAGTTTTCTACTTCAACTAATACTCTGAACGGGCCAACTCTGCCTCGTTCTATAGCCTGTTGCAGTCGGTCTAGTTCGTCTGTTGCATGTATCGGCATTTTATTCTATACCTTTGTATTCATCACTATATACAGTGCGTTTAACAATAGCCAGTTCAGGCCATGCAATCAGCTGTCTGTTGAGCCCATCTAACACAATTTCCAAAAGGTAGACACCGGTTCCTTTTTGAATTTCTTTTAATAAAAATTTCATTATAGTGTCTTTGTAGTGTTCGAGCAGGTGTGTTAGGTCGTCTGTTCTACTAGGAAGTTCAAACGACACCCAGAGTGCATCAGCTACTGCACCTTTATACAGTAACGCTGATATCTGTCGTATTTTACTGTAATCGTCTTGTGTAAGTGTTCTTTCTCTGTGTATCTTCATCTCACCTTCGTTGAGATACCAGTCATTGCTATTTTTGTCATATTCAGCTTTAGCTGACTTTAGTATAACATCAAATTCTGGCCAGTTGACACCAACACGTTTAATAACCGATACATTATATGGAATACTTGCATATGATTCGTCGTCAAACATTTTAAGTATCTTTTGAATAAGATAGGGTTTGACCTTCTCCATAACGTCTGCCACTGCTGGATTAGCAACAGTGTAACCTCGTTCACCAAGAACTCTAACCATCAACAACGGTACATTATGATAATCTGCAATAGTCTCTTCTGCTGACCGTTTAGTAGACTCGTTTATGTTACGAACAGACTTCTTCTCTAGATTGTAGCTACGCTCAAGAGTTTTTAGTTCTGGCCAATTGACTGCAAACTTGTGCAGCGTATCAAACTCGTCATCTGATAGAAATTGCGTAACGCTACCGAGTTTGAAAAAACTGAGATAGTACTGCATAAATCTGTCTTTGTACTGATCAAGTATTGCCGGCACTTCTGGCCATTCACTAGGTGTTATCAGTGTAAGTACGTTTAACACATTAGGCATGTTTTCTAAAACTTTTCTGCGGTCTTCAACAGCTAGTTCTCTATGTAGGTATTCCAATACCTCCGGTTTTAGTTTAACAGCTAGCGATTGACTGATTTCTGCAAGTACTAGCGGCCTGTCATGATTTGGTACCAAAACTGAAAACAGTGTGTATTCTATTTTGCTCTGATTTTTTGTTCTAAACCCAATTGTAAACTCGTCTATCCATCTTTCTATACGATGTTTATCGCCTGCACTTAGCGAATCGGCTTCGTCAATCTGTTGCGGTCTGTTCTGTGCCTCTACTTCAGACTTAACACTACGATAAATTACTTTTAGCTCTGGCCACGCTGCACCCATATCGTATAGATATGCCGCAACAGAACCCCAATATGTAATATTGGTTGAATTCTTCATATTTTTCAATATGTGCGTTATTAATCCATCTTTGTATTTGTTAACAATCGGTGCAATGTCAGCAGCAGTTACAGCAAGATATGGTAGGAGATCGTATCTACTAACTAGTTTTTGCGAAACAAATCGTCTAGCAGCATCTTCAAAGTCAGTTAGAAACATTCTACGTAACTGACCGTGCAGTCGTTCTTTTAGGTTTTGGGGTAGATCGTTTGGATTATGATAGGTAGATATAAGCATATGCTGAAAATCTAACCACAGCCCGTTGCTGGCAAGATCAACTAGTCCATCTAGGTATTCTGATCTTGCAGCATCAGCCTCCATCAATTCATCGTCGTTAGGCCAACTTCTAGTCATCGTATCATAGCTATTTCGAATAACATCAAGTTCTGGCCATTTTACACCAATATCTTGTAATCTACTGAGAGTTGATTCAACATGCCCGTAGTTGTCTTCTTTGAACGCAGTCAACATGCTCTTTATGTATTTTGACTTGTAAGCTTCAACATCATCACGCAGTTCTGGCCAGGTATCTAAGTGTATATTCCAGTCAGCAAGATGGTAAAGTCCAATATATGGACTAGCTGACAATTGTTTTTTTAGATAGTGTATTAGCTGCTGCCTAACGTCTGTTGTCATTTTGTTTACTATTTACTATAGATCGTTATACAGTTCTTTGTTGATGCTGTTTAGAATGACATCAAGTTCTGGCCATTTGATTTTTATATGTCTTCGCATATATCCAATTGTAAAAAGTAATTCATCGTAATCTGCATCGTCTCGAATTTCGCTTAACAAGGCTTTGATAATTCGAGGTTTAAGATCTTCTATCACTGGTTTAATATCATCAAGGTCTATCATACCATGATATAGTTTAGAACCTGTGTATCGAATTAAATCAATAATACTTCTATCACTTGTGTCTGGTCGTTTTATGTATTTTAAAATGTAGTCAAGATGATAATTTGTTGATTCTGTTAAATCAGTTACAGTCTGTTTAACTTTGTCATTACCCATTCGCACGAGATGATCTTTTATTATGTCAAATTCTGGCCAGTCTACACCAATGATCAAAAATGGTCGCATGTCTCTAGCTGCATAATAAGTCAAACCTCGTTTGATGTACTGTAAGAGGTGTGTAACTATGTCTTTTTTGTGATTGTCTAGCATAGGTCTGAATGCCGCAATCCAATGCGCTTTTTGTTTAGTGTTGAGAAGATGAAGCATTGCGTATCTTGCATGATTGTTACCAACTCGGTCAGTCTTCCACGTTTTGTCAGCCCATCGTATCACAGTGTCTGTGTACGGTATTAGATCAGCAGTATCTCTCCACCCATGAATAAAACTGTAGAACGCATCACGCTTAAGAGTTTCAAAGTCATTGATGTAATATTTTGGGACTTGCACTTCGTTCAATTGCGATTTCATAGAATTCATTGAACGTCTAACAATCTCTGTTTCTGGCCAATTGGGCTTAAGATAGGCTAAGTCGTCCAGTAGATCAGCGGGCTTACCCCAGTACGGTCCAAGATCGTCTTGGTACATGGAGATCTCTTTTGCCATAGTCAACAGCATTTTGACAATCAACGCTTTGTTGTCGTCTAGAATCTTTTCTAACTCGGGCCATAGTTTGCCGTGCAATGCCCATTTTACCGCAGCAAAAAATGCCATTGAACGTACAATAGATCTGTTGTTGCGTCTCCACCATTCCATCTCACGACCGACATAACCTAGCACTCGATCTTTTATCTTGTTCAAATGCACACTCATATCTTGCGGTGTGTCATCTAGCTTGTAATTAGATGGGAACCAATCTTCCTTGTTAAAAAACTGAGCCAGTGTTACACTGTAACGCCAGTTAAACTCACCAGAGTTATTAACCGATTCGCGTAATTGCATTGCATTGATGCTTTTTTCGATAACAGCTATTTCAGGCCAATCAATACCAAGCATTTTAAGACCTTTGATCATAAGTCCTAGGTCTTCTTGTTCCAAACTACCATTGTCTGCAACTGTACGTAATATTTCTGTTAAGATCTCATGTTTATGCCGATTGAACTCTGACGACATGTTCGGCACTGACTCGACGTCATGTGTGCTTAATTTGGCTAGGTTCCAAGGAATGACATCAAACTCGCGATCCTCAATTTCATTTGCAATCAAACTGAGTCTTACAGCTAGATCTAGTGAATCTGGTTCCATATTAACTTCTCCTAGACGGCGAATTCGCAGAACGTTTCACTATTTCAAGTTCTGGCCAGTTGAATCCCATAGCTACAAGCGTGGTAAAAATGTCCTTGCTGTAATGTAACAAACCGCCCTCGTATTTTATAGTACTCAACAGCATTTTTATCACGTCGTGTTTGTGTTGCTCGAGCAGGTCGCGTATTTCAGGCCAGTCTCTGCCGTTAAACTGTAGCCCCATAATCATAAACAGCCCCGATGATACAGGTGTAATATCTTCACCGCCCCACGTTTTTGCATGTTGTTGTAAAAATTCAATTATTTGAGTTTTATGCTCGTCGATAAACTGTTCATATTCTTTACGCTCCCAACTGTGTGGTACTTTGTATTTGACACCTATCATTCTATACAGTAGACTCATTGCACTTATAGCAGTTGACGCATCAAGACTTTCATAGAGATTTTTCGACGATCCAATACTGCGTATGATGATATCTAGTTCAGGCCAGTTGAGTTTTAGCGATTTTAGAGTAATAAGATAGTCTTTGAGATTATAAGTGTTGTCATTTTTGAAATCTTGTAACAATCTCTTTACAATTGATGTCTTGTGCTTGTTCATCAATGCTGCAATTTCACTCAGTGTTTTTGCAGGATCAGCACTGTATTTTGTTAAGATTTCGATAATACTAACTGTACCGGGAGTTAGGCCTTGTTCAGCAAGATATTTGTCAAGACCGTTTAATAGCTTTGTTTTAACAGCACCATCTTTAATCTTGTAGTTTATACCCAGTCTTGAAAACAGTCTAAATTTGTTTTCTGCGTAGTAGTTGACTGGATTTTCGTCAATCATCTTTTCAATATCAGCTAATAGTTTTTTACCAGCAGCAACAATACCTAGTTTTATTTTGTTGTTTGGTATACCAAGTTGCTTAACAGAGTCTATTATGCTCAGAGCAGTTTTGGTGCTAAAATTAGCCAAAGCTGTGTTTGCTACTTCTGGTATTCGACGTTCAGCAAGCTGTTGCAATTCTGGCCAATTGATACCAAGTCTTTTTAACAGTCCGATAGCAAATATACCATTTGTTGCAATTTCTTCTCTACTATCGTTTATAAGAGAATCGATCTGTTTTAGAATTGCTGACTTATGTTTGAACAACACTTGCGCAATCAGTGCGTCTGGTGTTGTTTTAGCTTTGCCTTTTGCTAGTGTTTCTAGACCTAATATAACTTCATAAAAACTACCAACATCGCTCGGCTCCATATTACCGATGTTGTCGTCTGCATATTTTAGCAGTGTTTCTAACGACGCTGCTTCTGCCAATGGTTTTGGTTTTTTATTAGCCGCTAGACTTTTTTCAATAGCTACAAACTCTGGCCAATTGACACCTATAAGTCTGTAGTGATGTATAATACTTGTAGCAGGTCCTGCATTACCGTGTTTGAACAACGTCAACAGATCTTTCATGATCTTGGGTTTCATGTTGTTTATTGCGTCTGCTACTTGATCTTGTGCAAGGTCAACAACATTTGGCTTGTCTTTCAACATTGTTATTACATATTCAGCAAAGCTGGCAGTGTCTTGAAAACCTTCCTTTTCTTCATATCTGTTTAGTTCGCTGATAAACAACGGTATCATACGAATTTTAATGTCGCGCAGTTCGTCCCAGTTAAACAGATGTGCAAGCTGAGTCAGATCTCTGTATACAGTGTAGAAATTTCGCTTGGTGACTGGTTTGTTTATTCTGGGTAACAATAGTTCTTTAGCATCCGGTTCAATTGCTGCTAGATCACCGCCAATATTTCTATAGGTAAACAGTGCTGAGATTAGTGGTCCGATAGCCAGTCTAGGATTAGCTGCATATTTTTCAATTTCTCGTCTAACGTTTTCGGGCGGAATAGTGAATCTATTTTCAGGCATTTTTGCTGTCAGACCTTACGCTTTTTTCTATAATACTTAGCTCTGGCCATTCAATGCCAAGTTTACCTATCATCCAGGAAAGATCTAGTACTAATTCACTTTCAGCATATGGGTTTAAAACCAAACTCAACAAAAGCTTAACTACTTCTGGCTTCTTCTGTTCAATCAACTCAGTCGGCCATGTCCAACCTATACGTGTAGATTTTATCATGTCTGCTATTCTTATAAACTCAAACACATCTTTGCGTTCTAGTCTATGCAGCATAAATTCTCGAATGTTCGCCTGCTGGTCGTCGAGTAGATAACCTATGTCGGGATGCTTGACTACATTGAAGTCGTTTTTATCTATTAACAGCAGTGCATAGTATATCTGATTAGCGTTGAAGTTTTGCTCGATTCTCATCAAATCGTCTAGTTCGCTTGAACTCATATCACCTTCGTCTAGTTCAGTTGGGCGGTTCAACTCAGCGTTTGCACTTTTCAAAATTATGCCAAGTTCTGGCCAGTTGACATTTAATGCAATCAGTTCATCTGTAACTTTTTTTACGTAGGCGGTGTGCTGCTTTTTACTTGCGTCTAACAGCCATCGTACTATGTCTTTTTTTCTAGTTGACAGCACAATCTGCATTTCTGACCAATCGACTCCGGCGTCTAACAATGTACAGAGATGTCTTAAAAAGATGCTTGATATAGGATCGTGAAGATACGCAAGTATTTTGCCTTTATGTTCTGCTAGTATACCTAACACTTCTGTTTTGACATTTGGCCATTCAGGTCGTTCTTTTAAGTTATGTAAATCACCCAGCGCACCTTTCACGGTACCATATTCTAGACTGTCATCTATACCTGCTATCAGATAGCGCACAAACTCGCCTCGTACATCAGTTTCTTTCAGACTATCAGCTTTTATAGACTTTTCTACTATATCAAGGTCTGGCCAATCAACACCAAAATGTCGTAACGCGGCAACCATTTTAGGTACAAACTGGTCAACTTCATCTTGATCATATATCTTTATAAAACGCAATATGCGTTTCATTATACCATGCTTGTGTTTAGGCAAAATTTCTCTAATCAGTTCGTCATCGGGAATTTTAGAAAGACGTTCAGAATACGCATAACGCTTAGCGTGTTCATGAAGATCTACAAGAAAATCCATTGCAGGAATATACCGCTCTTCTTGTAGATCTTCTAGAAAAAACCGAACCTGTCTTGCTGTTATCATTGTTGTGTCAACCGTTTCTTATATCATCATCCATTGGATCTGGTTCATAGCCTGGTATGCCTTGATCTCTAGCACGATCTAATTCGCCGCCAGCTTCGTCGTTGATAATCTTTAGTTCAGGCCAATTGACTACACGCTTAGCATCTTTGATTACAGACTCTATGTAGAGCAGGTCAGTAGAATCTTCATGATGTTTTAACTTTGTCAACAGTTTGGTTATAAATGGTCTCTTGCTTGCTTCAACTAATTCATCCAATTCCGGCCATGTGATCTGTTGAGTTCTTAACGCACGAATACCTCTAAAAAATGTGCTAAAGTTTGATTTTACCATAATGCATTCTGTTAGATAGGCTAACAGTCGAGGCTTCTGTCGTTCTATTGCTGTTTGAATAGGTTTGCTCACCACGTTCCATGTGTATAGTGATAATATAGCTCTGTAAAATGACCCTGGCCACAGTAGATCTATAACATACTGTTCTTGCGGGGTAACAGCGGTTTTGTCAGATTCTTGTAAGTCTGCTTTTGCACTTTTTTCTATCACAGCAAGTTCGGGCCATGCAATGCCAATCTGTCGCAACACTTCTAAAAACGACACAATGTCATCTCGTTTGTGAAAACCCTTGTACTTAGACAGCAGTGTTGCAACTATATAGGTTTTGTTATTTTCTAATAGATCTATCAGTTCTAGCCAGGCTGCACCCAGTGCTTGTAACTCTAGAATTTCTTTGAATACACCGTATATGTAATATGGTTGAGTCAACAGATCTTGTTCTACAGTTGCTAGTATTCTATCTTTGTACTGATTGAGTTTATCTGCAATTTTGAACAGGTAGAGTGTTCTAAAATTTCTCAGCGTAGCAGCAATGTCTCTGGCAGTAAATGCACGACCGCGAGAAAAAATCGTTTCGATTTCTCGGTCTAACAGCTTGTCTATTGCACGATCTGTGTCATCTGCCCAACTGGTCATTGTGTTTTTGTCAAACTCTTTCTTACTGCTTCTAGTTCTCGCCACCCTAGTTTAAACTTGTCTAGGTTGTCAAAATACTCTTTTGCTATTACAGTACCCTGGCGTGTTTTGATTATAGTTAACAGGTCTTTGATTACTGCATCCTTGTTGGCACGTAGGTGTTTTACAACATAGGGTATTAATGCAGTTAACTTTTCATTTTCAATTAAGTATACTGCATACTCTAACGCCATGTAACCCATGTCGTCATTTAGATACACAGCAGTAAACCAATCAACTATTTCTGGCATCAGTTCATGAAACAGTCTTGATTCTTCCCCATCTGGGATGCCATACGCTTCTAGTTCGTCATAAATGCCTTGCACAGACCATGGTTTATGGTTAGCTAGAATTCTACCAAAGTATTCTAGTGCATGATCGTCGTTTGTTAGCATTTCACTAATACGCATCACTTGCCTTTCAGTATCTTGCCAACTGGTTTACTTGACCACATGCGACAACTCCAGTATGCAGCTTTGGTTCTATCACTTGCTCTAGGTGTACCGCAACCATGTCTTGCTCTGAAACTCTTTCTACGCTCAGGATCGTCTCTGCGTATTTCCATGTTAGGATCGCCAAAGTTGACTTTCTTGATGTTGCCAGTTTTTGGATCTTTTACAAACACCTTGTACTTTCTAACGTCACCACGCATTGGCTTGCCAAGCTGTACCTTACGTCCACGGTATTCTGCTTCGTCTAACTTGTTAGGTAGTGATTTACTAACTGCTGCTTCTAATGCGTCTAATTCTGACCATTCTGCACCAAACTCTTCTAATACACTAATTAGGTTACTAACACTAGTTACACTCTCGTGGCCTGTTTTGATCATGGTTAGTATACCACGTATAACATCTTCTTTATTGTCATCTAACAACCCGTAGATTTGTTCAATGTGCATTTTTACTCGTCTGTCAGTAACCATGTCAATTGCATCGGGCAAATACACACCAGCTTCTTGATATAGCATTCCAAGCTCAGACAGATATGTCGCCGCAGCGGCCCACTTTTTGTCTGTTAGTGCATGATAAAGATTACCCATATGATTTATAGCATCATAGTAGAGTTCTTCTTCATCTTCATCCATATTCTCATTGACTTTTACACAGTTGTTGACTCTGACGCCGTCTTTGATCTTGGTACCTTGCTTTCTATAACCTTTCCAGCACTTGGGATCCAGTCGCTGCTTGACTTCGTCAAATCTTACCTTTTGTATATCCTGGTCAGTAAATCCACCTCTGTTATAAGCATCTGCTAGTGCATTTGCCAGTTTGATAGTAGTTGTGCTAAACTTTACTCTGCTGCCATCCGGTGCAATGCCCACAACATTTGCTATTCTGTCGTTAACCGGTACAGCTTCAAAACGATCATACGCAACTGCGTTTGGATTGTCCTGTTCAAAACCTGCTGGTATGTGTCTACGCTTCACACTGTCATAGCGGGGAATGTCAGCAGCAAGATCTGCGTTATATCGGTACGGTGTCGTGTTTTTCACTGCCTGCTTATGTGCTAGAGAACGAATCACATTGTCGTCTTCCTCATCAAGTGGGTATACTGATCCTTCGATCAATACTGCACCATCTTTAACACCAAGAACTACACCAACCAGTGCAGAATTGTCAGTTTCAATCATTAGTACATCGCCTGCTTTAATAGTGTTGTCAGACTCGATCATCTCATTTATTTTCATGCTGCACCTTTTTTGTTATGCTTGTCTGTTGCATACTCGTCTGGAGTAGAACCCACGATTTCAACAAATGCGTCGTGTAGGCTTTCAGGGGTTACACCTGTGTCTTTTGATATTCGTTTCATTATCGTGTCTATACCGCGGTAAGATAAATCAGGGTCTGCTTCTTTAGCAAGTTCAGCTAACGCACGACGCAGTTCTAGAACTGCGACTTTATCCTGTTTAGATATTTGAGTTTTTATTTCGATAAGACGCTGTCCAAATATCTTGTAGTATTCATTTTCTAATGCACTCAGTGCAGTATCTATTTGCGCAGCGTTATCAAAGCTTCGGTTGATCATGCGCAGACTGCGTAGGTGATCTGATATCATATCTTTGATTACCAGAGGATTAATACCGACAGTTCTTGATGGCTGTGGATCTAGTGATTTTATATCATTAACATCAGCTATTAGATCAGCTTCGCTTATTCTAAATTCTTTACGATACATTCGCTCTTAAACCTGTGTGATTTAAGATATTTATCTGTGAGTTATGAGTTCGTCTAAGCGACGAACTGCGGATTTCGTTTAATCATTCGCTGTTGCTCATTCTTAAACTCAATCGCGTTTTTGATTGATTGGATAATGATTAAATCTTTAGATATTTCGCTAGATCTTAAGCCACACGACGACTTGTTATTGTCATCGTGTTGCTTAAAATAGACATTTCGCTGAGTCTATAAGCCTGTCCGACAATTTGCAACCTCGAAAGGCAAGGGACTGTTACGATTGCTTCCCTTTTACGCTAAATGCCTGCTCATCTATGCCAATAGCTTTCGGACTAACACTACCATTGGCAGTCATTGATGTGGGGTTACCGTCGTCATACCCCAAGTGCTAAAAATATAGCTTGGAACCGTTTGTTGCTTATCGCGCTGACACTCAGGGGGTTTTATTTTAATACGGAACCACATAGGTGGACCCCTCGCTGGGTAGTAAGTGCCAGCCGTGCTACCGCCCACAGACATCTGTCCCTCGCCGAACGTGAGTCGCCCTATTCAACCGCCTGGGCCCGGCTATCGGTAGTGATAAGTTAAAGCAGACTCAGTGAGTCTGCTGATAGTATTCGTACAGTTTGAAACTTGCTAGGTTTTTGCTTTTACTTTCACACATGATGTCAAATTGGTCGTAAAAGCTGAGAGCCCAGTCATTTGCAGCACGGTTCCAGTAAAAGTCACTGTGCGCTCGCAGTTTCTGTTTTTTATATCCTTCTGTTAGCAGTGTGTTCATGTCTGGTTTAGTTTCACTAGAGTGCGTAGTCAGTAGATCTTCTCTGCTCACGCTGTAGTGCATAGCAGGTCTGACACCGCGCCAACTGTCATGAATACGTTTGACTCGCTCGTCATCTGCCTCAATGTATTCACCAGTCTTAACCCAATGATGATGAATATCTAGCACCAGTGCAACATGTTTTTCAAGTTCAAGACTAGCATCAAGCCCCCAACTGTTTTCGTCATTTTCAATTGTGATGAGATTACGTGCTTCTGGTGTAAGCTTGTTCATTACAGCAATGATACCAGCAGGGCCTTGTTTACCACTGATATGCACGTTAATCTTAAAGCCATGATCGTGCCATGATTTGCCATAGCCCATCCAGCGAGCCATGTCTACGTGATATTCAAATTCTTCAATGCTGCGTTCAACAACGTCGGGCCTGTCACTAGCAAGAACACAAAACTGTCCAGGATGGAAGCTGAGTCGCACATCTTTAGTTCGTGCAATTTCACCAATAGTAGCAAAACGCGATTCTAGTTCTTGCCTAAACGCCGAATCTTGATAAAAATAGCGCCAACTAGCTTCTGTGTAAACAGGTAGAATGTCGCTGCCTACACGCATCATACGTAGTGCAGGAGTCTGGTCGCCTACAAGATCAACTAGTCGTCGGACAGCTTCGATATTAGCTATAGAAAGATCATACAGCTTTTGTTCTGCAACAGCACGAGTCTGTCGATTAAGCCAGGCTACTGTGGTAGTGCCTGTGTTGAGCTCACGATTGCGAGCATTGATCTTCATATTTGCAGTTTCATTAGGCTCTTCTAGCCATTTGCAGGCAAAGCCGATGCGTTTAGTCACTGTGTGTTCCTTGTGTATAGTATTCAGTTTATGATCGGTTTGTGCTGTTGTCATTTAAATCTCAACACAAATTCCATGGCCAGTTCTTCGTCGTCTATCTCGATTTCGGTAAACTGATCTTTTACCCAGGTCAGTCTCCAACCTTCGCCAATGAACGGGCGACGGTTCCATGCAGCACCACTTTTAGCAATAGGCGCTACATTATCGTTAAGCCATTCTATAGGTTCAACTGCACCTATACCATCGAGTCGAATTGTAGTTACCATGTTATCACCAATTGAGGTCCCAGGTTAAACAGAATAAAAGTGTGTCGTCTTTTGACTCAAAACTTGCTGCTGCTATTGTACTGTTGTTGTTTACAAGTTCAAGCTGATAACGCTGGCCTGGTGCAGAATCTAGCCAATCTATTATTTCTGTAGACGGCTTGAACCATATTACTTGGTTTACTTTGAAATCAGCAGGATGTGGCCAGGCTTCTATACGTTGCATTTGATATTTTTAATGACGAAAGTAGGCTGGCATTGCCAGCCTACTGTTTTTATGCAGTTACAAGTTCTTTAGTAAATGCAGTTTTAATTTTCTCTTTTGTTACATCGTCGACGTTAGTAACAATAAGTTTACTACCTGCACGAATCACTCTCCATCGACGATCAAATGGCTTAACTTTAATGTTTTTATTGCACCAATTTTCAACAACACTTGCATCGGTTTCGCCTTCTACAACACAGCTATACCATTTGTAGCACTGCATCAACTCATGTACAAACCAATGATGCTGGCGATTAAATTCTATTTGAGTATACAACGTATATGCATCATCGGCATCAAAAATAGTAACATCGAGACTGTTTGACAGACCGTCTTCCTCAATTTCGTAGTCGCCGACAAGATTTTGTTTTAGCCAGTTGATTACATCAGTAAATCTGTTAACTTGGTTACTAGTGTCACGAACAACAGTACGCCATACTGCAATTTCGCCGTGGTCTCGGTGAAACTCCTTGAATTCTTCAGTAAACATGATGTCATCAAACTCTGCATTTTTGAAGTTAACTTTGTAGTTCATGGTAGACTCCTGATTGTTAAGCTGTTTTGTCATATTATTACTCAGGTACAGCTTGTTCACCTGCATCACTGTTATAGCACAAATGTAAAATATTAACAGTAAAAACGTAACCAAATTGATTCGTTTTTACGCATGCTTGTCGTCTCTAAACTGAACAAAGCTAGGGAAGCGCAGGCTCCATACGTCTTCGCTGTCTTTGCTCTTAGTCAGTGCGTCACCTTTGATTTCTGCAATCTGACCGAGCACCTTGTCTTGATTGCGCCAAATTTCATCACGCAGGTCTTCGCTAAATCCGCTGCCTACAGTAACTTCAATCTTTTTGCCTTGATCTTCGCCGCGGCAGATCATACCGCCTAGTGTATCCCTAAAGCGGCTGTCAGACTTGCCAGGTTCAAATCCAACAATCTCAAGGTCTACAGTGATAAACGGTTTGATCTTGAGCCATGCATCAGTACGCTTGGTACGATAGGTTGACTTGGGATCTTTGATCATAATGCCTTCAAACCCAGCGTCAACTGTTTCGCGGTTAAATTCTTTGAACTGTTGCTGACCTTCGGGGGTATTGAGGTCTACAAGCATTTTAGGAATCACATACACACGTTCGCCGCAGTGTTCTGCAAACAGAGGCATGAAGCCGACTAGCAGTTCGTGGCGCTCAGTCTGCGTAAGTTTACACTCTCCGGCAAGAAAATCTGCAAGCGGAATCACGTCAAACAGCGCCAGCTTAGCATCAGCTGTATTAGTTTCTTTTTTGCGATTGAGCTGTCGCATCAGTTCTTGGAAGCTGCGGCTAACAACTTCGCCGTCGAATACAATGCTCTGTTTCAAAAAAGGCAACAGCTTGGCAAAGCTGGCTGCGATCAGTTCAAATCGGTCGTTCTGCCTACCATCGCGAGTATATTGCGTAACAGTTTGGTTTTCGATATTGAGGATGGTAAGGATACGAACACCATCAAGCTTGGGATCGAGAAACTTTTTGCCTGCAATCTTCTTTGGATGATCTTCGCCATTCTTAGCAAGTTGGCAGCTAAACACAGGAATGATATAGTCAAGTGCTTTACCGCCAACAGATTCAAGAACCTTGTTAATAGTGCTTTCGGTAATACCACATTTGAAATCTTTGAGCAAAATACGGCGATACCAACCATTCCATTGTGCTGCACTGGCAGCATCGGCAGCACTGCGCAGTGCGTCACGAGCAGCATTACCGCTAAGTTCTCTAGTGCGAAGACGATCTAGCAGTGTAGTGAATTCACTCCATTCAAGATTGTAAACAAAGGTTCCGTCATCTTCACCTTCGATCAACGGCACTTTCTTAACACCAAACGTGATCAGTGCATCGTATGCCAGCTTTGCACCTTGGAAAAACTCAACACAGCCTTGATTCCATGCATCAAGCACGATGCGTTCCTTGTCGAGTCTACCGCTAGTAGCCTCAAGTTGTGCAATTACTTCATACGGTTTCATCTCGTGCCTCGACAGTATTTGAATACTATCAAGTTATAGCAGGATTAGTTTGGGCTGTCAATACTACGTTTGATGATTGCTAGTTCTGGCCAGTCTACACCAGCAGTCAGTAAATTGTCAATAATCTGTATCACCCTCACAGTAGCGCCATGTTTTTTGTAGTCAGTTAACAGATAGCCTATAATCATCGTTTTAAAGTATTTGATGTCGTCTAAAGGAATATTAATTTTAGTTGCTAATATAGCAGTACCATATTTTGACATCAATCGATCAAACGGTTCGTCTAGTACTTTGCCGACTGCTAGCATTATTTCTTTTTCAACACCTGGTGCGCTGTATTCAATGTTATCGTTGTAATAATAATAATCATCTACTGTTTCTACAGCAGCGTCGCTGAACCCAGCAGCAGACAGATATTGCTGCGCGATTGTTACTGCGTTGCCCTGATCAATCCACCACTCTTCAATATTGTATTCATCGTCGTCTTCATCGCCATAATGCTGGTCATCACTAGAATCATGCCACAAGAATAAAGGTCCTGCAATAATACCGGGCTCACCTTGTGGTGATCTGTAGTACAGTCTTACAGCCATTTCGATTTCTGATATAGAAATATGCAAGCCTTCTTCTGTGCTTATGTGTTTGTTAACAGGTAATTCAAACTGAACATTAAGACCAGAATCGTTGCTAGGTGCTGTAACACGTTTGATGTAACTGGCGATTCGATCTAGATCAGGGCGTATGCCTGTAGTTTCTAGAATTTTTCTGTATCGCTGTATATCATCACTCATTGTACCACACCGTGCTAGCGTGATATTTATTAAAAAAAAACAGGGCAGTTTCCTGCCCTGTTTTGTTTTTGAGTTACGGCTTCCAGTCGGGCGGTGGTGTTGCGCCTGTTATGTAAGCAGGGAACGCACTGTTAGATACGTTGTTGTATCTAGACTTCATCACAATACCACGGCGTTCTAGATTCTTTCTACTGTCATAATAGATTGCCATGATAGCATTTGGTACAGTAGCATTCTCTTTGACAAACGTGGTAGTTGTAGTGTTCCACTCTGTTGTATTACCAAAACCAGTGCCAACACTATTCAAGCCTGCGCTGGTAGCAGATGCCTGTATACTGTTTGCAGATATGCTATAAACACCACGAGGCACAGGATTACCAGTGTATGGCTGACCGTTGTATGGATAAGTTGGGAACGCATTTGGGTATAGATTTGGTTGATAGTATTCTTTGAATACCATTGCACCAATTACACCTGTGTTGTTTACGTTACCGCCTATTTTAGCGACATAGCTTTTGTCACTACGGCTAAAGAAAAATTCAGCCGCAGACGAGTCGTTTAGTTTCCAGCCAGGTACATCAAGAGTAGAGTTGGCATTTACCACATAGCCTTCGCTGAGATGTCCTGCAGGTTTACCCTTTAGAACATCTAGCCCATCTACGCTAAACACTACAAATACACGACCGGCAGTTCGGTTTGTAAAACGCAGTGTATAGGTATTGCCTTCGCGACCTTCAATCCACACTTGCCCTTGATGATAATATTCATCTGCTGGTCGTCTACCTAGAGGGCAGACAGCAAGTTCAAATTGCGCACTTGGGTCAAACATTATTTTACCTTTGCACGTTCTTCGTCTGTAAAGGTTGCGCTAGCGTACACTGCCTGGGTGTCCATACCAGCCATCTTTGCACTACGCATACGAACAGTGGTTGCACTGAGCACATCCATAGTCTGTGCCATATTAGCAGTGCTGTAGTTGACACTGTTAGACACATTCATACCAAAGTTTGCACCAACTGAGAATGCATCAATATTTGCACCAAGGAATACAAAACTCCAGTCTGCTTTTTCAGCAGCAGCAACCATTGCTTTGATCTGTTCGTTGTTGTATTTGCGGCTTTGGTTTTCCTCACCGTCGGTCATAATCAACACAATTACACCAGGACGTTCTTTTTTCTTCAGTTTGGCAAGGCTATCGTTTACCTGTTCGATTGTATAACCGATGCAATCAAGCAGGTTAGTGCCACCGTTCGGGTGATAGTTGGTTTTGTCAAGTGCAGGAACTTCTGCAAGAGGACGATCAGCAAACACAGTTTCAATGCGAGGTGCATCAAACTTGTTCAGTGTGAGTTTAGCATCGCCTGCTTCTTTAGCATTGCGCTGACCTTGAACAAACTCGTTAAAGCCGCTGATAGTTTGATCCCAGCAGCTAGTCATGCTGCCGCTTTCATCTAGCACAACTGCAATAAGGTTGCCGTTAGTACCTGCTTTTTTGAATTTGTATTTGGGGGTTTCGTTTGTAGCAGTTGCTACAGTTGCCTGAACATGGCCAGGAAAAGGGTTCGGCAGAGTGCCGTTCAATATAGTCATAGCTTTCTCCTTTGAGGTCTTAACTGCCACGAATCACCTCGTGGTCTTAACTGCCTCGGTTACACCTGCAAGACTGTCTTGCATTAACTATATTTATAACTCAAAATCAGCTGAATCAAAATTTAATCTACTGTTGGGAATAAAACTTTTGTGATGAACTCATTTGCTCGTTCTTCACCTAGTAGATTTTTAACAGCTTTAACAGTGTGTTCGTTTTTACGCTGTTGAGTACAGTAGTGATTTTGCGCAGCAATAATCTCTTCAATACGCTGATCATGCATTGGTGTCATAAGAGTATTTAGATATTCGTCCAATACACGCTCTGCTTCATCTGCAATCGCAATCATTTCTACTTCATTAGGTCGGCAGGCAATCCAATGCGGTGAGAATATGTCGCCCCATTCTGGACGTTCTCTATTTTTGATAAATCCAAGATTGCTAAATGGTGCAGAAGGTAAAACTGTGGGACTAAGGTCCATAAACACACCAGTCACTTTGTTTTCGCCTGCAATAACGTCAAATCCAAATATAGGACGTGGGTCATCGCCATGTGGGAAAATGCAAAGATGTACAACTAGAAATCTGTTTTGGTTGAAGATTTCCAAGTGTGCGATTCTAAAACTAGGGCTAGTCCAACGATAATTTTCCCAACCGTAGTCATCGGTTGCAACTATGCTTATACCAGGAACAGTTTCTATTTTAGCTTTCAGACGGCGTGCTGTTTTGTCCAAAAGTTCTATAAAGTTCGTCATATACTTTTATCGTCCAATCAAAGGAAACTATAGCTTCCTGGTGTCGTATGTCTGCAATCTGAGATCTAATATACGCAATAGAATCTTGTACATTTTCAAAGTCGAGATGGCTGCTAGGGCCAGGCATGCGCTTTTTGAGCATTTGCCCGCCATACATGTTGCCTAAATAGTGTACGTATGTGTGCGCCCAGACATCTTTAATATCTAGATCACTTATATAGCGTACATAATGTGCCACGGCAGGTACTATTTGGCCATGTTCTTGATTCATCTCAAGTATGTCTTTGTCGTACCAAGCCGATCGTTTTATGTTGTCTGGCAGCTCTGGCAACCTGCGTTCAATTTCAAAATAGATTTCTCTTATGTTATAGAGAAATTGATAGTAAAGTTTAGAGGTCATTGTACCGCGAATCATTGATTGCGCAAGTTCAGTACGTTCTGCTGCACGATGTACATCGTTAACAGCTTCTTTAAGAGTTATTTGTGTGTTTTCCATACAACAAATATTGCTTATCTTCTTGACAAATGCAAATTAATTGATTTTAAAAATTCAAAAAGTTTCAGTACTCGCTCAGTTTCTTGAAGTTGTTGTTTGGTGTTGAGCTGATCCCAAGGTTTGATCATTGGATGACAACGTTGACGCTGGTTATACTTGATGCTGTATCTCCAACCTTCTTTTACACGCTGATTTACCCATTCGTTATGCTGACGTTTTGCAGCTTCTTGAGCAATTTCATCTAGAACACGCTGAACTTGTTTTTGCTTGCGCAACACACTTTGTTCGTGTTGGCTAAAGTCTATTTCAAAATCAGCAGTGTTCCAGGTTCTATCCCAGGCAATCGCAATCTTGCCAGCTTCATCTTCTGTTAGATCTCTACTAAGTGGTATAACATACGTAGAGCTGTGAGGTCTAGTTTCTAGATAAAACATGCTAGTGTTGTTACGGCCGTCGACCATAATAGGTTCGCCTACTATTGTTCCGTTTGGTGCAACACGTTGGGCTACTTCAAACCAACGTTTTAAATCGGGTTTAGACAACGGTTCTGTAACTGTTAATGAAATATAACTGTGATTGCGTGACATGCAAATATTTAGCAAGTTTAGATCTAAACTTGATCATTATGGCACTGCAAAGTAAAATTAAAAAGTGGATAGGAGAACACAATGGATCATCAAATTTATCTAACTAAAAAACACAAGGAACTTGATGAGCAAGTTAAACAGCTAGAATCATCTAGACCACTCTATCATACACAAGATTATGATCAAAAACTTGCAGAATTAAAGAGAGAAAAATTAAAAATCAAAGACGAACTTGCAAGACACTTGCATACGCATAGTTCTAAATAACATGGTGAGGCGTCAAGCCTCACCATCGCCATATACATTGATAACCTTGATAAATCATTTCTTTACCAATTGCTGCCATCCATTCAGCAATATAAGTTCCTTTTCCAACATGCATATCATTTAAAATTAAATTGCCAGGTACACATATCAGTGTACCTGATTTTAATGCACCTTTGATAGCAAATAATTCGTAAACGTGATGCAGCGCACTCGGATGCCAATTGTCAAAATCTATGTCGTAACTGTCGAGATAGAGTAGGTCAATTTTACGACTGAGTTTATCATATTCTTGTTCTTTATATGCAAGAAACTTAACACTATCACCGCAATAAACCATGGTACGATCAGATGTTTTATTTTTTGTAAATCTACAGTTGTCTGGGTTAATGTCTACACATTGTACAGTACCCTGATATTGGTTTGCAGCAGCATCCCAGATTAGTGTACTCATAAAATCGCCGTCGACACTGTTTTCTTGTCGACTAACACCAGTTTCTACTATTAATGGGTATTGACTGTTTGACAAATGGTCAAGCATAACTTCAAACGCTTCTCTGCGTTTTCCAATCTTAGTCAACATTTCTTCTATTGTTAATGTGTTCATCACAGTTCCGATTCTGATTCAGCTGTATCGTAGAGTTGTACTACGTATTGTTCTGTATATAGCTGATCTTTTGCAGGATAACGTTTAAAACGTTGATAAAAATCTAAACTAAATTCTTTCCACAGTTTGTTATTAACTTCCCAACAAGGTTGATTTTTCGGAAGGTCAATTGTGTAGTGTATTTTCATGTCTAATCGCTCTTGTGTTATGTTAAATGATACCGCGAGATGAACATCAAGTCAACTTGACATTGAGGTCTAGTGCTGTTATATATTGTTCATGCGCGGTTGGTCCAGATGGATGGGCACGGGCCTCTAAAACCTAGGAGGCGGGATCGATACCCGCACTGCGCACCATAAATAACAGCATGAAAATAGATGATTTTAATCCTAATCAAGCCCGTGTTGTAAGAAAATTTCTACTAGCAGTGGCTATTGAGGATTGGATTGATGTTGCAATAGCATCAGACGACATGCTATATTTTAACATAGAAGTCGATCTGTCAGACAAACTAGAACCACATCGAGATTTTTTTATCAAAAATTTCCTAATTGACATCAAACACGAACGATCACGTAGAATTCGAGCAGTGTTAGCAGTGCTGAGAAATCTCAGTGTCAACTGGCCAGAAATGGCTGTTATAGAACGTGCATCTTTTGATATGGATGACAATATATAATTCCTGTCCTGTTGAATTGACTAAATAATCAAGCAATTCAACCGTGGACGGACTTAACCATGATCTATGAAAATCTTATCGATCCAGAATATCAAGCACTGTTAGAAGAACTTGAAGGTCAAAAAGTTCAACGTGCAGAGTTTATCAAAACTAAACTTGGTGACAAACTAAAACCAGCACTGCGAGGCATGCCGATTGACCAGTTTGTTGAAAAACTAGGCGAAGTTGACCCAAGTCTTAACGGTATGTATATGCCGTGGATGGCCAAGCTAGTTGCAGCTAATCCAAACGAAAACAGAATTGAAGACCTTGATCGTGTAGGCGAAGACCTTGCTGCGTTTGAACAGTACAAGCGCAGAATTGCAAATAAAGACATCAACAGTTACAAGAGTTTCAATGACTTGTACGATGTTATTGCACCACTGTTGACTCCTGCTGCTAAGAGTCCAGAAGACATTGAAAAAGAAAAAGAACGTGCAAAACTAGAAAAAATGAAGGCAGATATTATCACTGTCTACAACGGTCCAGAAGGGTGGATTCGTATTCCAACTACTGAAGAAACTGCGTCGTTCCTAGGACAAGGTACTCGTTGGTGTACTGCTGCTACTCGTGGTAATAACATGTTTAGTCACTATAACCGTACTGACAACCTATTTGTTATCTACGACAAAGAAACTAAAAAGCGTCACCAATTACATATCAACAGTGGGCAGTTTGCGCAAGAAGACGACAGAAACGTTGGTACAGATGCTGTACCACAGTGGGCAAGACAGCCAATTGTAGATTACTACAAAGCCAACAATCCACAGCTAAGCCTCAAGCACATTATGAATCTTAGCAAATGGACAGATGAAAACCTTGCAGCTGGTACTGATCACGAAGATCTAATCAACCTCATGAAGCAATACGGCGTATGAGGTCAAACAATGCGCATAGCGGATGTTATAACAGAATCGGATAACATCTGCTCTCGCTATCGATATGATCCTTACGAGTTTGCAACAGACATTCGTCACAAACTAATAGATCCTAAAAAAGCTGGACCATTAATAGTAGAATGGTTAACTGACAGCATGACTAACAGTCTCGGTATGTTTCTAAACGATTTTAGAATTTTGTCAAAAGCTACTGATCTCAAAAAATATCCTGCTGTTCGAACGCTAATCAATTCTCACAAGACTGCGATAGTTACTGCAATGTTGAAGATGCTTAAAGAACCTGTAACAGTGTGGGTTCCGGATCAAACGTCTAACGTGCAAATGATTATGCGAGACATTCGCGCTGTTGGACTAGAATGGCCAGAGTTTGCAGCGATTGAACGCAGTATAAACAGCAAGCAATTGAAAGAAAATGAAGTTGACATTAACGATCTCAGCGAACCAGAACAAGTTGAACTTATAAAACGTAGACCAATAGAGTTTACAAAACTCAAAAATCCAAGCGAAGCAGCACAGATTGCAGTAGTAAAAAAATCCCCATTTACAATTGAAATCATCGACAACCCAAGCGAAGCTGTTCAGCTAGCAGCGGTTAGAGCTGGGTGTGCTAGTATACAGTACATTGAAAATCCAACTGAGCGTGTGCAGCTAACAGCAGTTAAGAAAAATGGTATGGTTCTGCAATATATTGATAATCCAAATGACAGGGTGATCGAAGCCGCATTAAAAAATGAACCATACGCATTACAGTATCTAGAAAATCCAACTGACCAACAAAAAATGACAGCAGTGTCTACAAATGGTGCGGTTATCTATATGATAGAAAACCCCAGTGAGGAATTAATACGTGCCGCAGTGGCTAGTAATCCAAGAGCAATCGAATCAATCAATAATCCACCACTAGATCTGCAAATATCAGCACTTAGCCGCGAATATGTTTCTATCTTCCATATGAGATCTATAGACAACAGAGTTTTTAATCACCCAGATGTCAAACGTCGTTTTATGCAAGAAATTCTAACACGAGTTAAGCGCGATCCAGATGATGTACACCATGTTGGTATTATCATGCATGTTCTAAAAAAGAATGGTGTAGATTGGCCAGAACTCAATACAGTCAAACGCAGCGTACCGGCACTGCGTTAAATATACTATAACAAACGGATAACACAATGCGGGCAAGTGAGTTTTTACCAGAAGCAATTAATTGGCAAGGTAACAAAGGTGTGGAACAGTCAAGATATACTGATCACACTATCGACGAAGCACGACAATATGTTAAGCAAAACTATCCTAGAAACAAAACCTATACGATGCGCCGACTAGAGCCCGGATTTCGTGCTCTTGATATCAAAACTGGTGGTACAAACACAAGCGCAATGAATGCATCTGCAAGTCAAGAAGCTGCACTAAATCAGTTTGTAGAAATTTTCAAACTGCGACAAAACACCTATATGAGTGGAAGTGAACAAGTTTCTGCTAGCATAGGATTTAGTTGGCATGTAGGCGAAGACCGAGAACGCAAGCATGCTATCTTTTATTATGAAGATCGCGGAATGGGCAGCGACTCTATTACTATTGCAGCAAAAACACTAATAGAACTTAAAGTTATGGAAGAAGTTCTTGTACATACTGGGCTTATACCAGACCCAGACGAAATCAAAGCAAAACGTGCTGCTACTGCTGACAAGCGCAACGATGCACTAGAGAAAAAAGGTATTAAGACAGGTACTCGTATAACTGCTGATCGCATTGACAATGGTGAAGTTTGGTGGAGTGGACTTGTAACCAACATTGGCAAGACTGGTGTAGTTGAAATTACTATAGATCAAGTACACCCAGATATGCAAGTTCTAAAGGTTGGTGACAAATATAAGATGAAACCTGGCAGTATAAGTAAATCAATGGTATCAAACGAGAATTAATATGCGGCTAAAAGATCTAAATTATAAAAAACCATTGAAAGAAAATGTTGCAGAAAACATACCAATTGGTGTAAGAAAAACGTTACCGGCTACATATATATTGCCAAACTTAGATCCATACTACGAGTATTATCGTTTTGTTACAGCACTTGCCTGTCATCCAGAAATAGATAATGGTTTTAGTGATAAATTAGAAATGAGAGATGTGCCTTTTATTGTTGCATACACTCCGCAAGAGGAGGAAATGATCAAAGCTGTGGCTAAACGTCTCGGTTACGACGCACATGATATTTCATTTGGAAGGTCGCACGAGGAAGAAGGTGGCAATACTGTGAGTCCAGTGATGAAATTTAGTATGACAGAAGCACAATTAGACTGTCTTAAAGCATTAACAGAATATGTATTAGGTAAAAAGAACACGCTATGAAACTAACAGATCTTTTTGAGTCAGACGCAATTGATATATATGGTAAAGACAGAAGTCGAGAAAGCTTTGACAGAATGGCTGCCGGTGCACCTAAACATGCAGCGTTTTGTTTTGGTCGTATGAATCCACCTACCATTGGCCATGCTGAACTACTTAAAAAGACAGCCGAAGCAGGAATGAACGGCGAATATTACATTTTTGCTAGTAAAACCAATGACAAAAAAGACAATCCTTTACCATATGATGTAAAGCTAGCATTTTTAAAAGAAATGTTCCCAGAATTTGCCAGTCACATTGTAGATGATCCCGCAATCAAAACACCACTGCTGGCAGCAGATTGGCTTTACAATAAAGGCGTTCGTGCTATCACAATGGTAGCAGGCAGCGACAGATTGCCTCAGTATGAAAAGCTGATGGAATCTTGGAACAGCCCTGAAATACGGGAAAAGTACAATAGAGAACCCTGCATCATTACATTTGTAAGCAGCGGTGAGCGCGAAGATGGTGCAGAAGGTGTAGCAGGTGTTAGTGCAAGCGGTGCTAGAGCCGCAGCTAAAGCAGGCAACTTTGACATATTCAAACAAACAACTGGTACCGATGGTGATCTAGCTAAACGACTGTTTAATGCTGTTCGTAATGGTCTTGGGTTAGAATCAATAGCAGAAGCAAAATTTTTAAGAGGCTTTCGTTACAATGATAACGATGCTGATGACGATGACGATGACTCGTCTGGCTATAAACGACGCATATCGTTAACAGGTAAAGATGCTAAACGTAGCAAGCATTTTAAAGATATATGGCTACCTAGTAAAACACCTCCAATTACTGCAAAAGTACCTAGCTGGAATGCTACATTTGTTTTTACTGGTCATTTTAGAGACAGAGTGGCAGAACGTCATACAAACTATGATGTTATGGTGGCAGAACTTATTAATACTTTAGAAAAACACAAAAACGATATACAAAATCTGCCAAACGGTGAAGAATTTTTAATACGAGACAAGTATAGATACAGCACTGTGTTTGTAATAACACGCAACAGTGAAGGATCTACATATTATGCTGTGACTATGTTACCAGCTATGCAAGCATCTGAAATTTTTAATAAACATAGATACGTATTTTTCGAATCTGATGAAAGACCAAAACAACTAGGCGACTTGGTTAACATGCAACTTGGTATGGAAGATGCAGACTTTTGGGTTGAATACAGAGGCAGTATAGATACCATAGGACGTCCTAGCAAACAGTATGGCCCTAAAAAGCTAGGTATTAAAGTTGTTAGAACTGATGTGTTAGATCCTCGCTATCTCTACTATGTGTTTGAGCATCTGTTTGGTCAGGGCAAGTTTAGACAGTTTGCTAAAGGTGCTACCAATCTAGTCAACCTTCGTGTTGACGACATTAAACGTATTCCAATAGGTTAACGTCAAGTCTTGCATCAATAAATACAAGATGCAAAATGATGATCAACCAATAAGAATACAGTTGCGCGGACGTAGTTCTAACACTAGCCCTGCCAGTCGCTGGGTTTCTAAACAGTATAGTACACATTCTACAAATCCTCTCAATCCACAACAGTTAGTGTTTAACTATGGCGACGCTATAACGTTAGTTAAACTTGTACCAGATATCGAAGAAGAAGATGTGGTATGGATCGAATGGATACAGAGTACTCCGCAACAGACTGGTGCAGCTACTAAGACTATACAGATGCTGCAACAAGATGCAGAAGAGTCCGACATTGCACTAAAATTAGATGTCTTTCAAACTGGTCCAGTAGATCCCAATACCCTAAAACAGATCTATAGCAAACTAGGTTTTGTAGATGATGAAGACGGGATGATTTGGTACGCTGGGTTAACCGAAGCCTGGAGTAATAAGTACAAAAAAAGTATCAATTGCAGTAATCCTAAAGGATTCAGTCAGAAGGCGCACTGTGCAGCAAGACGTAAACGTCAAGCAGGTGGTAAAACCAAAAGCAAACCTGTGCATGAATCATGGTTAACGGCAGCTCAAGAACTTGAAGACTATGCAAACGCTAATATTCC
>JACCDG010082933.1_pt1 | contig 47753 bp, 36 predicted proteins | sample 7442471 | NCBI WGS metagenome assembly JACCDG01 (sample SAMN15323444, study PRJNA562643) | freshwater metagenome | isolation source: river surface water | place: USA:Blue River Watershed | collected 2017-08-17
AACAATAGCGGATGTTAGATTACCATCCTCTGCATCAAAAGCAGTTGCTCCTGGGTCTGTAAATGCATTTCCTTTTGAAACTGTCATTGGGTTTGAACCAAGTAAAGTGATAGTTGGAGGTGTGTTTACAGGAGGTGTAAAGTGCCACCACAAATCAGCATATCTTTGTCCAGAAGGCAGATTACTTGGAATATTTACAACAACAGAACTTCCAGATGTTGGAGTGTTGCTATGACAAGTTGTATTTCCGTAACAGATAGTATATCCAATGCCCCAACCAGACGGAACATTAACTGATACTGTATTATTTGTTCCGAGTGAAATATTTGCAAAAGAAAATGGATTTGCAGTTGATGAACTTGAACCATTTAAGGTTACAGTCTGAGATGCTGGTGGAACATCAGATGTTGAAAAATTAGTTGATTTAACTTTGTAACCCTGTATTGTCCCAGAAGAAGAATTATTTACGGTTATACTCCTGGTTTCTGAAACTTTTTTTGGAACGGTATCAGAATCAGTTATCTCAAACTTTAATGTATGAGAGCCGTTTGTAAGTGTTGTAGTATCTAGTGTATAACCAAAACCTACATTTGGACATCCTGATCTACTAGGGTAAACACTACAAACATCTTGTCTACTATATGATGTAGCATTGCCAACTAAAACATTATCAACATAAACTTTTTTAGAAGATATTGGTCCTTCAACAGTATACTGGTTATCAATAGCCCAACCTAAAACATTTAATACACCAGATACAGTTGCACCATTTGATGGATAATCAATGTAAAGTGTTGGATCTATTGTATAATCCTGAACGATTAAAAATGCCTGTTTTTGCTTAGAGAAAGCTAAAAAGTTTAAGTTAACATTAAAAGAATAAGTATTTACAGGTGTAGATGCTGTTGTTGTGACCTGTAAAACTTTTGTAACATAAGTATCTGAATTTGAAGAACTGAAAACAACAGAACTGTCTCCTAAAAATGTGCAAGTTGCACCTGTCGGACAATTTGTTACAGAAAGTGTGCCTGTAACAGAACCAGAATATATACCACTACCATAAACTTCTACATTATACAAAGTTACTCCCCCACCCCTAGTTAAAGTTCTGGTGTATGGATTTATGGTATAAACCAAAGAATCCTGATCATAAGCACCACTAGGACTTGGAGTGTAGGTACTGCCACCTCCTATCATACAATCTGGTGAACAGGAGTTATATTGCTCATTACCTGTACAAAAACCGTCTCCACAATAAGACTCTAAACTGGTGTTTGTTACAGTTTGATTACAACCGTTTGAAATTTCAGACTGAGCATATACAGAAGAAAAAATAACACCTGAACATATTTCAGTGTCTTGTCTAGTATCACAACCACTTGATGTTATTATAACATCTTGATATTTATACTGACTACAGGTAACTTGTATACCACTCCAACTTGTAGAAAAATGACAAGAAGAAGATGGACAAGTTGTAGGAAAATTACCGGATGGTGCTACACACCTAGTCACCCTTTGAAAATCATTGCAACTACCACCAAAAACTGAATTATCTTTAACTAAAAAAATACCTATTGATAAAAAAATGGATAATACAAGTATCAATATTGGATATTTAAAAGAAAATATTTTAGATAACATACTTTAATATTAAGATTTTAAAGATAGTAGGTCAATCTATTATTCAACAGTCCTATTTTAAATGTTGATAAAAAGTATTGACTTTTACCTAAAAATCTGCTTTTATTTGTATAGGACTATGCTCAAAAAAATAATTGTTTTGTTTTATTGTTATTTGACATTAAATGCAAAAGTAACTGACATAAGTTCAAATGGAAATAATTGTTACACATATAGCCATGACACTGGCAAAATAGAAATAAACTGCAATGGAAATAAATCAGAAATTGATAATAATAAAATCTATCAGTTTGGTGCCAAAGGTAACTTAACTGGGAAAAGTATTTTTCTTGAAAATCAGATTAGGTTTTCACCAAATAATGATTTCATTGTAATTCCGACTTTTGGAGATCCTACTCCAAGAGCTGGGATAGGTGGAACAGATAAAGATAATTTGTATGAAATCATAAGACTAAACATCAAAACAGGAGAAATAAAAGTAATTGTAAGAAGAAAAGATAATGCCAAGATCACAAATTATTTTGATTTTACCCCTGAACAATATCCGGGGATATCTTCTGGGGAAATAATACCACTAAATTATGGTGTAAAAGATGACGGAAAGGTTATCTTTTATGCAGATATTATTGTAAATTTAAATGGAATGAGATCCATTGTAAAAAATGGGTATTTCATCTCTACAGAAAGAGATGGGGAATTTTACCAAGTTATGACAACCAATAACACTGCCTTTAATACACCAATTTATCCAGAAACCACAAGTCATCCGACAATAAAAGGTGATGGTTTCTATTATACCATTACAGAAAATGGTATTGGAAAACTGATGTTTTATAAAGGCTTTGAAAAAGGTAAAGAGAAAATTGAAGTAGCAAGAACATCTACCCCTTATGAAGGAGAGCAGGTAAATCTTTCTACTAGAATAATTCAAAATAGAGACAAAGTATATTGGGGAAATACATACCCATCACTATTTCCATCATTATATACTGTAACCGAAAGCAGAAAACCTGTTTTCAGTAGCAGATTTTTCAATTTAAATATCAGTGTTTCTGATATATACATTGTAAATGATAATTTGATTTTTGCTACAACAGTACCATTTGAACAAAAAGATCCTTGGAAAAATAATTCTATTTATGCAGTAATAAATGGAAAGCCATACAAGGTAGTTTCCAGCGGAGAAAGAGTTGGCTCTACTACAGTAGGAACAATATCTAGAAATATTCACTTTGATGGAGACAAAGTAATATTTATCTCCGATGGAAATATTGTGAGTAAAAATGTAAATATTATCAACGATATGAAAATTGAAAATGACAGATTTGTAATAAAAGGAGTCTTTCCTGATATAAATCAATTTTTCAGAGTTTTAATTGACGGTGTAATGGTTGTTCCAGAAGGAGTAATTCCTTCATCAGTTAAATATGATAAAAATGAAATTTCATTTTTAATTCCAGCAAATATTTACGGAAAAAGAAAAATTGAGATTTTATTTCAGACGATAAACGGCACTGTTGGTGCTGTAAATAATGGTATTGAATTTGAATTTCCAAGAGTAGAAATTGAGCTAGGTTTTGTTGAAGGTGGGCCACATCTTCAAGTTGGACCTGGTGAAATTTATAAGATGAATATTGGTTCAAATATTACAGGAATATTTTCCATGTCGGCAGAAAATGCTAATGGAAATCATCCTGTAACAATATCAAATAATATTCCTTCAAGAAATTTAATTATCGAAGGAAAAGATTATATCAATACTAAATATATTGTAATCTTCACAGCATCAAACGGTGAAGAAAAAAGAATAGAATTTTTTATTGAAATTTTACCTCCAAAGATAAACTTTTTAACTTCTATCAGAGAAGATGGAAAGTTTTTTGTAGGAGATGAAATGTACATCTCTGGTGAAAATCTCTCTCCTGACGGAGAAGAGCACCTAGGGGGAATTGGTGGTTTTTCTGTCAAAATAAACGGAATGGATTGTGGGGTAAATTTTGTATCTTTAACATTTCTGATTATTCAGATCCCCGATCTGGAAATCACAGATGAAGAAGAAAATTGGATTACATTAACTGTTTTTGGCCGAGAGACGGCCTATAAGGTAAGAATTGAAAAAAGAATACAAGATAATGCCGAGGTGAGACACTGATCCACCCCGGTTTTTTTCTTTCCAAACGAAGTGAGTTTAGGAAAAGATTTGAAAAACACCTTGTAACTTATTTTACAACATTTATTTCAACAGTTGTTCCGGAGCCGTTTATATTTTTTTCAGCATAAACAGAAACTGACATTTTATCTTTTTGAGCATTTAAAGAAAAATACTTATCTGTTGAGTTTAAAAGACCTTGCCTAAAACCATTTTTGACAAAAAAATCGTTAAAATAAGGATGAATACTACCAAAAGAATCTATTGTTACATATTTATAAGTAAACTGTTGTGTTGATGAATTTGAATTCTCTGTTCTAAAAGAATCTACAACATTTATAATACCTGTTTTTGGTATCAAACCAGCTGGAAAATTTAACATAAAAGGAGGATCATTTTGTTTAACTATTTTAAAACCAAAATTATTTTTTAAATCATCTTTGTTATTATTTTTATTTTTTATAAAATAAAAACCAACAACAAACAAGACAACAATAACTAAAAATAATATAACCTTTTTCATACTTAAATTATAAAATTTTAAAAAATATAAAACAATAGCATATCTACACAACCTTATATACCACTTCTTGAAAAAAGAATTTTTATTGTTTTAAGAGCAATCTTTATATCCAAAATAAACGAACGATTCTTTATATAAAACAAATCATAAGAAAGTTTATTTTTTGTTTGACTATAATCAGTATTAAATTTTGGAGGTTCTTTTTGATATATTTGAGCCCAGCCAGAAAGACCCGGTTTGATGAGATGTCTAACATTATAAAAACTTATTTCTTTTTCATAGAGTTTTACTAAATTTGGCAACTCTGGTCTAGGGCCAATTAAAGACATATCCCCCATCAAAACATTCCAAAGTTGCGGTAGTTCATCTATTCTAGTTTTTCTTAGAAATAAGCCAATCCTAGTTATTTTAGCCCTTCTGTTTTCATCCCCTTCACCACTGTCATCTATAAACATTGTTCTAAATTTCACTATTTTAATAATCCTACCACCTTGTCCAATCCTATCTTGATATATAAAAATATCTCCACCATCATCAAGTTTTATTAACAAATAAACAAAAGGATAAAATACTATTGATAAGACAAAAAGAATAAAAGAAAGTCCAATATCCATAATCCTCTTTAAAAAGTCATATGTAAATTTAGGATAAACAGATATATTTTCCAAGAACCAACTATAATTTACAAGTGAAAGTGGTATCCTGTTGAATATATCTTCATATATTTTATGATAATCAACAAATCTAACTTTTGAAAAAACCAAATTATAAAGATGTGGTAAAAGAGGTGTGATTTTTTCATCAGAAAGATCAATAACAATAAATTTCACCTGATCAGCATAAACTTTCTTAATAAGTTCCTCTTGAATATCAATACTACCAAGACAAGAAACATCAATTGATGAAATAAATTGCAAGTTGTATCTAATGTTTGAATTTACTTCAGATTTCAAAAGTTCCAATTCATCACCTTGACCTATTAAAATAGCTTGTTGTTTTTGACCAGAAAAAATAAGGTTCATTCCGTATATTCTCCAAACTATAACAACTAAAAAAGAAATTGTTACATTTAAAAATAATATTGTCTTTGGAGTAATACCAAAAAATGGAATTAAATAGAAAAAGACCACAGCTATGATGCTGTTTATCAACTGACTTTGAAAAATAAGTTGAGGTAATTCTGATTTTATAACAAGAATCTGTTTATCATAAAGACCTGCTATATAAAATACTAAAAACCAAAAAGCAAAAATTATTGAAAATGGATATATGTGAACTAAAAACAAATCAAAAGAAAACCTACTTGTATCCCTCAAAAATAGAGCGAAAAATAGAGCGAAAATAAATATAAACAAATCCCCCAAAAACAACAAGGATATGCCTTTTTTATTTGAAATTGTCATATTATGGTTAAAGATTATAATATGTTAAAATTGCACTATATGCAAGAGGCCAAGAAACAAAAAATAGCATTTATGATAACAAAAGGATTTTGGGGTGGTGCTTCAAAATACATATATGACATATCTAAAAACCTTGATCAGAACCTATTTGAAATATATTTAATATGTGGCAAGGGAGATATTTTACCGTTAAAAATGACTGAAATTGGAGCTAAAATAGAAAAAATAGAAACAATGGAAAGAGATTTTTCTATAATCTCTGAAATCAAATCTTTTATCAAAACATACAAAATAATCCAAAAAATAAAACCTGATATCTTACACCTCAATAGTCCAAAAGCATCTTCTTTTGGTGCTCTTGTTGGAAGAATACTTGATGTAAAAAAAATAGTAACAACAATTCACGGATTTACATTTTATGAAGATCGAAATTTTTTAGAAAAAGAGATTATAAAAATAATCACTTGGTTTTATATGATTTTATCTGACAAAAACATAATCATAAGCAAAAAGGATCTAGAATCCGCTGTGAAAATGCCATTTATTTCTGATAAAATCTGTTATATAAAAAATGGCATAGACACAAAAACAGAATTCAAATCCAAAGAAATAGCCAAAGAATATATAAAAAAAATATACCCAAACATCCCAGAAAATAAACTATGGCTTGGAACAATAGCAGAACTTCACAAAAACAAAGGTCTAGACTATCTGATTGAGTCTATGAAAAAAAATGATGATTATATTTTACTTATCACAGGAGATGGGCAAGAAAAAAGAAGTTTGGAATTAAAAATTAAAAAATACAACTTAGAAAATAAAGTTTTTCTATTAGGTTTCCAAAAAACAAATGAAATAATCAAAGCATTCGATGTTTTTATACTCGCATCAATAAAAGAAGGTTTGCCTTATGTTTTACTTGAAGCTGGACTTGCTAAACTGCCAATACTAGCAAGTGATATTGGTGGCACACCTGACATCATAAAAAACCAGGAAAATGGCTTATTATTTCCAAAAGGAAACATTGATAAAATATCTGAAAATTTAACAAAAATAAAAAACCAAGAACTAAGAGAGACACTATCAGAAAATATTTACAGAACAATAGTTTCCAATTTTTCCCTAGAAAAAATGCTAGAAAATACTTTAAAAATTTACAAAAACTAGAAACCAACTATCTCATTTGCAGCAACATCTTTATGAATATGCCTACCTCTTTTGTTTAAACCCATAAGTATTCCTATTGCTAAAAATTCATTTAAAAGATGACTTCCACCATAACTAACAAAAGGTAAAGTATTGCCCGTCACAGGCAAAAGTCCAATATTCATACCGATATTTATTGTTGCATGTATTGTAAACAAAACAAAAACTCCAAAACCATAAAGTATTTCAAAATTACTCTCTCCATTTAAAGAAAGTTTAATAATCCTAGACATTAAGACTGCAAACAAAAAGAAAAATATTAAAACACCAACAAAACCCCACTCCTCAGCAAAGGCTGCAAAAATAAAATCTGTTTGATATTCAGGTAAAAATTTTAATTTTGACTGACTACCAAGACCGATACCTTTTCCAAATATTTGTCCAGAACCTATAGCAATTGTTGATTGGTAAACATTGTATCCACCTCCTTTTATATCAGCAGTTGGGTTTATAAAATTTATAAGTCTTTCTTTTTGATAAGGTTTAAAAGCAAATTGCCACAGAAATCCAAAAGCGGTCAAACCGACAGCAAAGACAATAAATAAATGTTTTTTAGATATACCAGAAATAAATATAAGACATATCCAAATAGAAAAAATTATAATAGCTGAACCAAAATCAGGTTGAAGCAAAACAAGTAAAAAAATTAAAAAAGTGTAAAATCCAGAAACTATAATATGTTTTATATTTGCAATTTCAATATGCCTTCTGGAAAAATATTTAGCCAACAAAATAATCGTAACAAGTTTAGCAAAATCAACAGGTTGAAAAGAAAAAGCCCCTAAATCAAACCAACTTTGAGCACCTTTAAAGACAGAACCAAGTACAAACAAAAACATTAAAAGAACAACCGAAACAGAATACAAAAACATAATAATTTCAGTTTTTTTTAAAAATTTCCAATCAAAAAAACTTGCAAAAAACATAACGAACAAAGAAAGCGAAAGCCAAATCAACTGTTTTGTAAAAAAGGAACTATCTCCTGAAAAAGAATTCATTGTCAATATACCCAAAACAGAGAGAAACACTGCACTAAAAACTAAAACAAAATCGATTTTTTTTACAAAAGAAAGATTCATTATTTTAGATTATAAAGAACCTCTATAACATTTGGTTTTCTTTTACATATAGAGGATGATATTTCTTTATAAATACTATCAAGAGATTTTGTATCGGGAGCGAAAAAATATTTATTTTCATCAGAGGCAATTTGTTTTAAAAAATCTGAATCAATATCTTTACCTAAACCAATGGTATATATAGAAATATTTGTAGCTTTTATATCAGAAGCAATAGAAAGTGCATACTCATAAGGATATTTTGGATTTAATTTATCAATAGGCATAGTTGGCTTTCCATCTGTCAACAAAACAATAGATTTTTTCATACCCAAAAAATCTTCTGCTAAAATTTCCGAGGATTTTAAAAGACCATCTGCTATGTTTGTATTTAAGCTACTTGTTGATATATTTATGTTTTTTATAGAATTAGTAAGCAATTGTTTATTATCTGTTAGATGTTGATCTATTGGATCTGCACTGTCAGCAAAAGAAACTACACCTAAAAGATTCTCTGACCCAAATTTTAATGCAAAATTTAAAGCAGTTTCTTTTACAGACGAAAGTGGTTCTGGTGGATTTTTAGATACAGATGCCATACTACCAGAACGATCAATTGCAATGGAAACAGCAGAAGGGATTTCACAAATATCCTCACCTAAATTGAGAGGTTTAGGCCAAGTAAAAGTAAAATTTTCAGTAGAATTTTTCAGCAAATCATTTATTACAGTTTTTGAAACAGCAACAACATTACCTTTACCATCATAAACAAAAACTACCAACTCAACAGTTTTAGCATTTTCAGATTTATTAAAAATAGTCCCTTTAACTTTTGGTGAAATTTTTTCATTTTCCAAAGGAGAATTATTTATTATAAAATCTTTTACCAGACTTTCATCTTTTTGCCAAGTAAGATCTTGAAAATCAAAATCTACTCTTTTTATTGGTTTAGTAGATTTAAAACCACCTTCAAATACAGGGAACTTTCTATTTTTTGGTACAGAAGTTATACCACTCCTTTCGCCTATTAAAAGCCCTTCACCATCATAAGCTCTAAAAGTATAATAAGCATCCTTAGAAGAAGATTTAATATTTGGATTTTGAACAAAAGCAACTAGATTATAAACATCTGATGTTACAGCGAAAGCTTTTGACCACAAAACAATAGGTTCCAAATTGTCACCTGTACACATCAAAACACAACCTCCACCACAATCAACACCAGACTCTTTACCGTTTTTTATTCCATCAAAACAAGTACTTGCTTTATAAAAAAAAGTAAAATATATAAATAAAAGAATTAAAACCAAAACAGAAAATGGTATTAAAAAATAAAAGAATTGTCTTTTTTGAGACCAAGAAAACATAATAAGTATATAATAACAAAAAACTTAAAAAGTCACTAGAAAGATTTTAAATAAAAGCAGTCGCCTCGTCCAATCCTCGCTGGGCAGAGCAGACGAGGTATTGGCGAGGCGAACTCTTATATTCGTATAGAAGTCGGCCACCGCCGACACTTTTTTACCAATACCCACAGCAAAGCTATGAGGGATTTCTCGAATAATCAATAAACATTTATAAACTTTATAAAGGAGGCTAGGGTCAAACCGTGCACAGTCCAACCCTAGCCAACTTCGAGATAGGCCGTAACCACCACCGCGAATGATGGTCGCCTTTCTCAAAATTTGAGGATTTCTCCTTTATAAAATCTGTAAATTTTTATATCTATGACGAACACCAAACATGGCAGTTAGTTACTTTCCCCTTACGAGTATCATCACCACTACCGAGCTTAACTTCTGTGTTCGGAATGAGAACAGGTGTATCCCCGGCGTCAAACCACCATGATTGTTATTAACCATAAATATTTACTGATTATTTAAAATATTTGTATCATACAAGATAACAGAATGTAAAAAAGTGTTTTCTCAAATTTCCTAATAGAATCGGTTAATTAGTACACCTCGGCTAAACACATTACTGTGCGTACACCTAGTGCCTATCTCGTGATCATCTCTCACGGACCTCAAACGATTCCTAATCTTGAAGTTGGCTTCGCTCTTAGATGCTTTCAGAGCTTATCCATTCCCGACTTAGCTACTCGGCGGTGCTTCTGGCGAAACAGCCGATAGACCAGAGGTCAGTTCACCCCGGTCCTCTCGTACTAGGGGCAAATCTTCTCAAGAATCAACGCCTGCAGTAGATAGGAGACCAACCTGTCTCACGCTTGTTACCTCATATTACTATGAGCAATGGACTGTAGCTTTTTCTATTTTCTTCTGTAAATGAATGGGGAGTATAAGGGTACCATAGGTAGCCTGTTCCGGGATTACCCCGGGCGTTACACATCCTATACCACAAATAAGTACCAGACGTGCCCATACTCTTCCCCCTCCCCTCACAAAAGAAAACAAATTGTTGACATTCAGTCTCTACGGGTCCGAGCATTTTCTTTGAATTCTAAAAATGCTTGGTTCCCTCGGTGTTATCCAACACTAATTTCTAGAATAAATACTTGACTATTTACAGTATTTATATATATTATAAATTCATGATTATGATATGTTCTTTATTATGTTTTTCAGCTTTTATTTTCCCGTCTGTGAAGACGGGAAAAAAATCAATCACAAGAATCTCAATTTTATGTGGAATATTTTTCTTAATTGGTTTTATTACTAAATACTAGACCCTCAAAAAGATGGTCTATTTTTTTATTCCAGAAATTAGTGCAGGACTTCACCGATATAAGTCAACTTAATCAAGTTTTTAACTTGACCGCCATGGTTTGATTGGTTTTCACATATTTTATGTGAAATTATTTCTATCTTTTACTTGTGACGAAAATATATTGTTAACAGTTTGAATTACTTCTATTCCTCTAAGGATTCAGATTGTTTAATAGTTTTGGATTTGAAATTTCTTTTTCCTAAATACTTTTTCTGGACACGGATATTTTCTTGCTAGAAAATTCCTCGTGCTTACGCCAGTCGCGCTCGCAAGTTCCATAAAAAATATTTACTCAACTAAATTTAAAATCACTAACACCACTAAACGGTCTGAACCCAGCTCGCGTAAGATTTTAATTGGCGAACAGCCAAACCCTTGGGAGCTTCTCCACCCCCAGGATATCTTGAGCCGACATCGAGGTGCCGAACTGCACCGTCGCTATGGACGCTTAGGTGCAACCAGCCTGTTATCCCCAGAGTAGCTTTTGTCAGATGATCTCCGGCCGCCTCTAACACGGACCGTCGGTTCACTATGTACCACTTTCGTGTCTGTTTGTCATTTACGACTCACAGTTAAGCAAGCTTATGCCATTACACTTTAGGCACGGTTTCCATTCGCGCCAAGCTTACCTTTTAACTCCTCCGTTACTCTTTAGGAGGATAGCGCCCCACTAAAACTGCCCACCAGACACTGTCTCTGTTCGTTTTTGCCGAACAGGTTAGAAAGTATATCAAACAAGATGGCTATTTCACTGACGACTCCAGGCTACCCGAAAGTGCCCTTCAAAGTCTCACCACTATGCTACGCATGCAAAACATACCCTCAATATCAAGTTACAGTAAAGCTTCTGGGGTCTTTTCGTCTAACTGCAGGTAACCGGCATCTTCACCGGTATTGTATTTTCACCGAACGAGTCCCCGAGACAGTTCTCCAGTCATTACACCATTCGTGCGCGTCGGAACTTACCCGACAAGGAATTTCGCTCAAGTATTCCTAAACCTTGGACCATGTCTTCTTCCTTTTTATAAAAAAGGAAGTACGGCGTATGGCCTCTCATTTGAGCCGTATTGGACCAATCTTCTAATTACTTAAAAGTTGGGTAGCGTTTTTTAATATGTAATGATTTAATTGTCTATCAAAAAACAGATATCAAATCGTCCCAGTCCTTAACCACACTTAACAAATATTGAAAAATGTGGTTAACCTTAGGACGATTATAGTTATCGCCGACATTCACCAGGGCTTATAACATCCAGCCTATACATTACTGCACAGACCGCCATTATTTGACCTTCTGGCATTGGTCAGGTGTCACCCCCTATACATCCTCTTGCGAGTTCGCAGGGAGCTGTGTTTTTGATAAACAGTTGCCAGAGAAACTTTAGCTGCGGCCTTCTTACGAAGGCAAGCCTTATCCCGAAGTTACGGCTGCTTTTTTGCCGAGTTCCTTGGGGACCTCTCATTCGTTCGCCTTACTCTACTCGAGCTGACCACCTGTGTCGGTTTCCGGTACGGATTGATCTTATTTAAGTTTAGAAGTTTTTCTTGGAAGTGTGCTTTGCAAAATCCCCTTTGACGAATCAAAGAATTTCTTCATATATTTGTATCAGTATTTAAACAAGTGTTTCGGATTTACCTAAAACACTACATTAACATAAAGACTTAAATCCAATAATAAGCTTTGCATACTACACTCCGTCACTCCATCACAATAAGAACAAGTTAAGGAATATTAACCTTATGTCCATCAGATACGGCTCTCGCCATCTCCTTAGGCCCGACTAACCCTGCTTCGATTGTCGTTGAGCAGGAAACCTTGGTCTTTCGGCGGCAAGGGTTTTAACCTTGCTTGTGGTTACTTGTGCCAACATTCTTACTTCGCAACGCTCCAGTGTGGGTCACCCCTTCACCTTTACTGCAGATGCGAACACTCTCCTACCGCTTGTAAACTTCATCAAGGAGACAATTGTTAAGTACAATCATCAAAAACTCATCTCCAAAAGGAGATGGCGGGGGATCCAGGAATCGAACCTGCATCTCTGGATTAAGAGTCCAGCGTTCTCCCAGAGAACCTAATCCCCCGCAAATCACACACACTTGATGTGTGGTGATTTTAAATTCAAAATCTTTGAACCTAAAATCACCACACATCCTCTAAAAAACAATTTATAATTCTAAAATGTTTACAAAATTTTAGAATTCTACAAACTTTCAAAACTGCTCATATGCGAGGCGAAAATATTTTTTAGAAGAAGCTGTATAGATAATACTGCGACTGATAAAAAATATTTTCAACAAAGCAGATGAGATAGTTTTGAAAGTTTTCCTTGATGAAGTTTACAAACCCTCAGTTTCGGTACTATGTTTAACCCCGATTATTTGCGGCGCAGATTCTCTTAGTCAGTGAGCTGTTACGCTTTCTTTAAAGGATGGCTGCTTCTAAGCCAACCTCCTGACTGTCAGAGAAAATCCACCACCTTAAGTGTACTTAACATAGATTTAGGGACCTTAAATAGAGATCTAGGCTGTTTCCTTTTTGACGTACGGAGCTTAGCCCCCGCCGTCTAACTGCCAAACTTTAATCTTCCGTATTCGGAGTTTGATAGGTCTCGTGAGATTGCTCCCTGTCGAGACCTTCCAGTGCTCTACCCCGGAAGGGAACATTTGACGCTAGCCCAAAAGCTATTTCGGAGAGAACCAGCTATTACCAGGCTCGATTAGCTTTTCACTTCTTACCACAAGTCATCCCAATGTATTGCACGGCAAAAGGGTTCGGGCCTCCCGCAATCTTTCGACTACGTTCACCCTGCTCATAGTAAGCTCGCTCTGGCTTCGGGTTTAATGTATAAGACTAACGCGCTATTCACACTCGGTTTCCCTAAGCCTCCGGGGGAAAACCCCTTAGGCACATGCCTCATACATTAACTCGTTGGCTCATTCTTCAATAGGCACGCCGTGACGGACAGTACAATTTTCACAATTTTCGTTCTTAAAAGTGGACTCATTTAAGAAAATGAGTAGTGAATGACCTTTCTACCAAAACAAAGAGACTGTTCAGATTCTCTTCATCGGTGGATTACTTAGTTCCACCTCCTGGCCCTGACAGACCCATGGCTGGTTCCTTCAGGTCATCCACTTTAAAAAACAAAACATTATAAAAATTGTACTGCCCGCTCCGACTCCTTGTAAGTATATGGTTTCAGGTCTATTTCACCGTCCTTTCGGACTACTTTTCACCTTTCCCTCACGGTACTAGTTCACTATCGATCTCTTTAAGTATTTAGCCTTACCGGTTAGTTCCGGCAGATTCCCACAAGCCACTCGTGTCTTGCAGTACTCAAGAATAGCAATAAGAAAGATTATTTATTTTCAAATACAGGACTATTACCTCCTAAGGTGTATCTTTCCAGATACTTCTTTTAATAAATAATTTTGTAACTTCCCTTATATAAATATAACATCGCTATCTTACAACTGGATAAGAAATTGCTTTCAAATCCTCTGGGCTTTTACGTTTTCGCTCGCCACTACTCACGCAATAACTTTTGTTCTCTTTTCCTCCAGGTACTGAAATGTTTTACTTCCCTGGGTGTGCGATTGACTAAATCAATAGCCAAGCTATCAGTAAACTGATAAGGTTCCCCCATTCGGAGATCTCCGGGTCAAAGGTTGCTAGGTACCTCACCGAAGCATATCGCCACCAAGCCGCGTCCTTCATCGCCTTAAAGAGTCTAGGCATCCACCATATACTCTTAAATTTCCTATTAGGAAATTTAAGAACCACTTCTTAAGTTTTCTGCTACAATCGCAGAAAACTCTTTACATTCTGTTATCTTATATGATAACAGATTATTTACATCCACCTCCACCGAAAAGACCCATAATTACTTATGTTGTGGGGTGGGATTTATTTGTCAAAGTCCTAGATTACTGAAATTTGTATCAAACTTATTGTCAAATTTTTATTAAAAAAATCTGCTTTTTCAAAGCAGAATTAAAACGAACTAAATCATCTTAATCCCACTTTTTAATACAAAATAAAATACTCATACCGATATATCCATTATATACCAACCATATATTTTGTCAAATAGAAAAAGCATCTATATCTAGATGCTTTTTCTTGAAGTTAAAAATAGACTATTTTCTTACATCTTCCCTTATTTTCCTGATCATATCAGATGCTGCCTCTTGACCACCTAGACCAAATGAAAGACCTAGTGCCAAAGACAAAGCAACCACAAAACCAGTAAAGAGTGTTTGTATAAATGGTCCAGCTATACCCATCTGTGATAATGCTACCAATATAGCAAAAACCCAAACAGCCCATTTTGCAATTTTACCTAAAATTTCAGCAGATGATATATTGGCTGTTTTAGTAGATACAGTAACTATCTTCCCTAAAATATCACCAACAATAGCACCAACCAAAAGAATCAAAACTGCAACAATAAGTTGAGGAACATATCCTAAAACTATTTGTTGTAGAAATTGAGTAACCTGACTTAATCCTAAAATATCAAATCCTGCTATCAAAAAAGCAACGATTATAAATATTTTTACTACTGCTCCTAAGAAATGAGCTGAATCTAAATTTAGTCCAGCTTTTCTAACTACATTTCCAACTCCTGCTTTTGAGAGAGCTTCATCAAATTTTATAGTATGAAAAAACTTTTTTACAGCTTTTCCTACAACAGAAGCTATTGCCCATCCTATTAGGACAACTATTATAGCCACAATAAGATTGGGTATAAACATCATTGTCCCAAACCAAAGGTTTTGAAATGATGCTTGCAATACTTGTCTCCAACTTTCTATCATCATCATAATAAATAATTTAATCTTATAATATAAATATTATATCATATAATTTAAATATTGCCGATTTTATTTATTATTTTTTCGTGTGGATAATCCAATATATCCCTAATGAGCTTATCAAACATTCTAAGTCTATAATTGAAATCATCTGATGTAAAAAAAGCATAACGAACTTCTTTACCAAGTTCAGCTTCAATATTCCTTATTGTATTTTCCAAAGAATGATTTTTTACATTGTCACCAACAACAAGCATATCAACTCTACTTTCTTTATCTTGTGTAAAAACACCAGCAACTATCAAAAGTTTTATTGAACCAAGTGCAGATATTTTTCTGGACAATTCTTTTGGTTCAAGTGGTTTTGAATTTATAAGTAGATAATACAAAGGATCTTTGTATGTAAAAGATGTGTTAAGGGAATATGTAAAAGCAAATTTTTTGATCTGTCTCTTACCTTTTTTAACCAAACCTTTATATACAGATTTTTTTCTAATAAAAGATATCTTTTCTAAAGCATTTAATTCTTTTCTAACTTTTGAAATATTTTCTTTTACCCTATCTGCCACAGTATCCAAATCAAAATGACTATCTTGATTGAAAAGAAAAAGGCGAAGTATTTTAACTTTTGCTTCTCCTCCAAAAATTTTCGAAAGTGTTTCCATAAGCCAGATTATAGCAAATTTAAAAAAGTAAAATTATTGACAAAATATTAATTTATGATTAAATAAATTACAGAATGATAACATCTGATTTAATTGTTGATTTAATTGGTATGGTTTTACTTACGACTATAATATTAATGTTGGTTTACAAATCATCTGAAAATGGTAAAACATGTAATCAATGTGGATGTGGCCTGACTTTAAGAGAAGAAATTGACCGGCAAGTTATTTGTGAATATTGCCTCGATGAGAACAGAACTATTTTTTCAGGAAATAATGATATCTAGCAAAAATCTGGGTTACCCCAGATTTCTTTTTGCTTATTTTTAATTATTTCAAAGTAACCTTCGGTCAGGGATATTTTGCTCGCCGTCGCTCGCAAAATTCCACGACCCTGCCTCGCGACAGTCTCTGGTGAGACTGTAAACCGCTCCGGCTCGCAAAAGTGCTTAAAACAAACTTCGTTTATTTTAATGTCACTTTCGCACCAGCCGTCGTCGCAAAGCTCCTCCTTAGAAACCCACGGTTTCTAACACTCGCAAAGCTCGTTGTTTTCCTCCACGGGAAACTCCCGTTTCCCGACCCTTTCCCAAAGCTGTCGCAAATTACTTTGAAATATTATTTCAAAGTAACCTTCGCTCCAGCTTCTTCTAATTGTTTTTTCAAAGAGTCAGCATCTTCTTTTTTCATACCAGTTTTTAACATTGAAGGAGCGGCATCTACCAAATCTTTTGCTTCTTTAAGACCTAGACCTAGTGCTTCTTTAACAACTTTTATAACTGCAATTTTTGTTGCACCCCCGTCAGTCAATTCAACATCAAAAGATGTCTTTTCCTCAGCAGATGAGGCACCTGCTCCAGATGGAGCAGCCACTGCAACAGCTTGTGCAGAAACACCAAACTTTTCTTCTAAATGTTTTACAAGCTCATGAAGATCAAGAACAGACATTTTCTCTATTGATTCAACAATTGATTTAAATTTATCTGGTGTCTCAACTATTTTTGTATCATCCATATTTTTTAAAGTTAAATAATAATTTTAATTTTCTTTTTTATTTGCAATTGCATTTAAAGCAACTACAAATCCTGAAATTGGTGAGTTTATAATATTAACAAATTGAGCATGCAAAGTTTTAAGACCTGGAATGTTAGCAACATTTGTCATCTCTTCCTTGTTCATAAATTTGCCATCAAAAACTCCACCAACTATTGTAATTTTTTTATCAAGCTTCTTTTGGAAAGAATAAATTTCTTGGGCTGGCAATAACAAATCTTTACCATAAACCAAAGCAGTCTCTCCAGAAAATTCTGGAATACTACTATCACTCAAAGAAGACATTGCTTTTCTAGTCAAAGTATTCTTAGCAACATAATAACCAATACCTTTTTCCTTTAAAGATCTTCTTATGTTTCTAACCTCAGAAACATTTATACCTTTAAAGTTAACTAGAACAACGGACAATGAATCTTTTAAAATTTTAGAAACTTGTTCCAAAATTGAAGCCTTTTTTTCTTTTGAAATAGCCATAATTTTATATTTATTTATCTATCGACCACAGGTCAAAAAGTTGTCTCGGTAGGAAAAGATTGCTCTTTTTAAAAACCTACTGTCTTTGACCAGTAACAAATATTATACATAAAAAATCAGTTTTGTAAATCAATTTCTAAACAGTGATTTAAGCCAGTTACCAAACTTTAAAGTAACACTCTCTTTAACCTCTGTCTTGTATATAACCTCATCTGTTTTTGAAACCTGATCTTCAATTTTATTTTCTTTTACTGGTAAATCTACAACGGATTTTTTTGGAATATGTTTTACTGATTCTTTTTTTAAACTAACATCTTTTGCATAAACATCAGTATTTTTAATAACTGTTGTGGTCGATTCTTTTGAAACAATATCATTTACAGCTACAATTTTTCCTAAATTATCTAAAAGCTTAATATTACCAAAAGAAACATATGTAGCTTCCTTTGGAAATATTATCTCTTCTTTTGCTGGTATTATGGTATTTTCAGGAAAATTAAAATACGAAATACCATTGGTTAAGACAAAACCATTTAAGGAAAATTCCTCTTCATTTTTATTTAGTATTTTTACACCATCTTGTGTTGATTGTATCTTAATATTAGGATTTTTCACCACAACAAAAAATTTTATAATCTCCGATGCTTGTCCATCAGAAACTTTTAAAACAACTTGATATTTTCCAGCGAACCTATAAGTATGAAAAACTTTTTGACCTTCTTTAACAAAACCATCACCAAAATTCCAAGCAAATCTACTATAAGATGTTTGTTTGCCAGAATATATCTGTGCATCAAAATAAACCTCACTACCAACCAACACTTTTTTATCCTTAATGGATTTTATTTTAAAACCTAAATTATTTTCATCTTTTAAGATTTCTTCTTTTCCAACAGAGTCCTGATTTAAACTTTGACTGTAGGTGGGTATCTCCTGACCAACAGAAATATTTTGACTTACCTGATATTCTTTACCAGTTGTTCTTCCTTTCAAAAAAACTGTTATCACATAGGATCCACTATTTTGGTCTTTGTAGTAAAAAGTTCTGTTTGATGTCCCTTTTGACATAGTTTTACTTGTTAGACTTTCAGAGCTATTTAGAAAAAGTCCAGTGACAGATGAAGACTGGAAAACAATATCAAAAGTTTCTTCTGTTGAGATCTTGTTACCAGATTCATCTTGAGACTGGATGGTTATATCATCCGACAATGTGTTTGGTTCTATATTTTGAATTTCAGTCACAAAGACAAATTTATTAACATCAGCAAAAGAAAAATTTGGTATGGATATAAATGTTAAAATAAATATAAATACAAATTTAATGAATTTCATTTAGATCTAGAGTTTATGACAGATGCAGTATTTGTTGACTTTAAGTCAACAGTTTTAACAACCAAAACAAAAAGTGCTGATAGAGATATTATAGATATAAACCCAAAAAACATTTTCCAAAAATTTTCATCAAAATATTTGTTCATTATTTTATTTTTTCCAAAGCGGACAAAAGTGCCTTATCAGAAGGTAAAACTTTTAAACCGTCTTGTAAAACTTCTTTTGCTTTTGGAGAGTCCGAAAGTACTGTTATATAAACATCAGCTAACTTTATATAAAGTTCTGGACTTTTTGGACTAGCTGTTATGGCTTTTCTATAAAGAGAAATCGCCAATTGGACATCTTTTAAATAGAAAGCATTTAAATCTGCAAGATTAGACAAAACGGTTATATCTTGTGGTGAAAGACTTAAAACATATTGCCAATAAATCTTTGCATTTGTATAATCCCCCGCAATCTTGTAATACATACCAAGTTCAGCCCACAAACTTAAAAGTGAAGGATCATTTGCTAGTTTAACTCTGGTATCATCTATTTTTGATTTCAAAAAAGATTGGGTTTCTTCATTTATATTTTTATCAAAATTTATAGAAACATTTAAATCTGGATGATTTTCATAACTAATAGGTTTTGTATTTATTTGTTCTATTTTAAAATCCCCTTTACCAACCGCTTTTAAACCACCTCCAAGATCAACAGTTGTAGTTGATGCATTGTTCAAGTCAGAATACTCATCTATATTTTTCTTGTCTTTTTTTAAAGAAAAAATAAAGATCAAAAACAAAATCAAAACAAAAGACCAAATAAATACATATTTTTTATTATTTATATCTATATTCATACTTATATAATATATAAAACATTTAATCCTGTCCAACATCAAAAAAGAATTAACTTTTTTAAAAAACAATGCAAATTAAAACCATAACCATTAAAAATTTTCCAAACAAAAAACCACCAAAAAGGTGGTTTTTTGCAATGAAAGCTTAATTCTTTCAAATAATACTAAGTATTATTTTGATAGAACTTCAGCTGACATATTTGAAGCAGGAAGACCAACTACGCCATAACCATTTGTCCAATCATTAGATGCATAAACTGATGTAGATGTAGCATTTGGTGACCAGATAAAGTCGTTATTTGAATCGTTGTTGATTGAAAGTCCATTACCCATAAATCCTGAAAGTGAAGGATAAGCCGCATCACCTTGAACTTGAGTTTGAACAGATGCTCCTGTAGCAGAACCAGATACAGTACCAACTACATCAAAGTATCTTACTGCACCAGCTGGGACTTGAACTGTTGTTGTAGCACCAGCAGATGTTTGAGCAAAGACTTCTAGATCTGTTGAAGATGAAGCCCAAGCTGTTCCAGCAAGGTTTGATGCAAGCATAGAACCATCAGAAGTCAATCCAGAAACTGGAGTTGAGAATGATGAATCTGTGTATGATCTTATGTTAATACCTGTAACTGTAGCAGTTGTTGTAGCAACTCTAACTGTAAACTTGTAGATACCTACATCACCAGCAGTTGAAGCAGTCACTTTAAATCTTAGAAGTGATTGTTCACCGTTGTTTAGTGTGTTTGTAGGAACTGAAAGTTTTGTAAATGTAGGGTATGATTTGAACAATCTTACACCTGACACTGCTGTTGAAGCAGATGAGTTTGAAGTTGCTAGGTTGATTGTAGAACCTGAATCAGTTCCTGTTCCTTCTGTTCCTGTTGTATCAGAACCGTTTATATCAACTGCAATCAAGTGACCTTGAACTCCTGGTTGTGAAGTTCCAATAGCAGCAAAGTCAGCCTTGATTGTAAGCACTTTGTCTGTATCTTTTGGAAGAGAAACAGGTGTTGCAAATGTAGTTGTAGCAACTGTATTTGAACCAGTAAATACTACTGAACCAACTTGTGTAGATCCATCCCAAACTGTGACTTGTATCAAGTCAGAAGCAGAAGATGAAGCTGAGTTAGTCAATTTCAAACCTAATTTGTTTAGATTTATACCTTCGTTATAAGCTCTGAATTTGTATACACCTAGAACATTTCCAGTTGTATTTGCAGCAGCTATAGAATATGAAGGACTTGAAGCATCAGTTGTAACTACCAAGTAACCATTTCCAACTGTTTGTGTTTGACCAGCTGAAGCTGAAACAGATTCAGTAACATCGTTAGATGAAGTGATACCTGTTACAGATATTGAAGGTGAAGCTTGAATACCCCAAGCATATGTTGCTGAAGTTGTAGCTGTTGAAGAAATATTACATTTTAGTTTAACAGTCTTAACTGTTCCTTTTGGAATTGTTAGTGACTGATCTAGTGTAAATGTAACATCACCAGCTGAAGTTTGAGCAGCTGTTGGGTTAACAACATTTGAACCTGTGTTCAAAGCTGATGTTCCATCAAACAACTGACAAGAATTCAATAGATTTGCAGCACTTCCTGAGTATGTCAGTTTAAGTGGAATTGAAGCAAATCTAACATCTTCACCAGATTGTGAAGCATCAAATTGATAATTTGCAAACTCTCTAGCTGAACCACCAGCAACTATTGTTTGAGCAGCTGGAGTTGTAGCAACTGAGATAGCAAGTGAAGCAGCCTTTACAGTCATAGTATTCATTGAGAATACACCATTTCCTGAAAGACTGATTGTGTTTCCTGTTGTTTGACCAGTTATGTTTGACCAATCAGATGAAGGTGTTGTAGATGCTGTAAGAGTCGTATTGTTTGAAACACCTGAAGGTATTTTACCTTTTAGAGTATATGTTTTCACTCCAACTGGGAATGTTACAGTATCTGTGAATGTTACTTTTTGAGCAACACCACCAACATTAGTTGCATCAACTGGACCAGCAACAACTGCACCATTTGAATCAACAAGTGATACATTTGTTAGAAGGTATGAAGAAGCAGCTACACCTGAACTGTAGTTAAAGTAATAAACCATACTTTGAACTGATATAGGTTCACCTTTTATATCTGCATTGAATCCACCAAGAACTTGGTTAGGAACATTAACAGCTATATTTTGAGCAGCAACAGTGTTAGCTTTCTGTATTGTTGTAACAGAACCAGCTGAAACTGTAACTTTTGAACCATCAAACCAAGGTGTTGAAGCTGTGAACTCAGAAGTTGAATCTGAAGCAGTTCCTGCACCAGCTGGAGGAGTTATACCGTAACCGTAAGTTTCTCCAGATAGATATAGATCTGTTGTCTTGTAGATATCAAACTTGATTGTTCTTCCAGCAGCACCTGTTCCAACGATATCACCTTGGATATAGATGTCTTTTGAAGCACCTTTATCTATTGAAATACCGCTTCCTAGGTTAGCTGAATAGTATTTACCATCAGCAGAAACAGTTGTTGGGTAAGAAGTTCCATCAATATAGACTACAACATTTGCTAAGTCATTTGATGAAGCTGAACCAGATTGATTCCATCTTATAGATTGAACCTTAACTTTTTCTACTGAACCAGCTGTAACACGAACACCAGCAAATTTATATCCTGTTGTTCCAATTTCTTTTGTTTGAGAAGTATTTGGATCAAATGAAGATATGTTCATTGTAACTGAACCAAGTGAAAGTGTTCCGTTGATTGTGTGCATAGCACCCATTATTGGAAGAGAACCTCCAACTGTTGCTGAAGTGTTAACTGCAACAACATTTAAACCAGCAACTTGACCTGCATAAGTTGAAAGTGATGAGGCCATATTACCAGCAATTGTAACAACTTTTGAAGTTCCAGCCTTAACAACGAAAGGTTCACCTACCATTGCTCTGTGATCTGAATTCAAAGTCTTTGCTATACCAATTTGTGTTCCATCAGAATTCAATAGAACAACACCACCAAACACAGCATCTTGTGCAAGACCTGTTCTCTCTACTGTAATAGAGTTAACAGTTACATCTGCAGAACCAGCTGTAAGTGTAAGTGTAGTAAATGGAACTCTAGATGCTCCTTGTGGTGCTAAACCATTTGCAGGTTGAGAACTAGCAGAAACTGTAAGTGCACCTCCTGTTGGAGTTGAACTTCCACCATTTCCGTTGTCTGTTGTAGAACCACCTGAACACATTGAGTTAAGTTTAGCTCTTGTTATAGAACCAACAAAACCAGCAACTGGAGAGATTCCGTATTTTGATTGGAATTTCATAACAGCAGCTTTTGTAGCTTGTCCAAAGTAAGTTGTTTCATTACCCATTGAACCAGCTCCTGTTGAAGCAATTTGTGTATCAGCAGACATGTTAAGAGTCTTTTGAAGATTCATAACATCTGTTCCTCTGCTACCAACAGTTAGATTTCTACTGAAAGTGTAGCATTGTGATGTTTGTGCATCTGCTGTAACCGGAGTCACAACAAAAGACAATACCATCGCAACACCAACAAAAGCAGCAGATACCTGTGCTAATATCGATTTTTTATTCATATATATATGTAATACACATTTTCCATCCTCAATTACTTTTAAAATTTTTGAATCAAGAAAAAGTGTTAACTGATAAATTAATTAATTAATAACCTTTTAATTTTGAATAAAATCTTTTTCGTAAAATTTTATCCGTCACTAAATCTTTTACTTGCTTTATGAAAAATCATAAACCGACCAAATAAAAGTTAGCTAGTATTTTTAGACCGAATTCAACATTAACAACCAAATATAGAAAAAATCATTCAGAAATTTCATCTCATTTTATTGAGATTTTAACTCTCTATTTGATTGTCAAAGTTCAATCAAAAATCTGTATTTTAAGAAAACTGTTTTACTTATTTTTATACAAATAAATACAACTTTCTTGACACTTATTATATATGCAAAACAAAAGATGCACAAAAAAATGTCTGTGGATAAATGGGCTTAAAATAAGGACTTTCGCCTTTTAAAAACCCATTTACACCACATATATAGTATCTCAAAAAAATGGCAAAAAGTCAATAAATAACGGTTTTCTGTGCAAACCTTAACTTTTAATCAAAGAGTATCTACTCCACCTCCTTTCGCCTGTCTTTTTAACCAGACCCCTGTCTATTAGATTTATAAGCTCCCTTTGTATAGTTTTTTCACTACAGTCCTTTATAATCTGGCTTATAGTTCCTATTGTAATATTGTCATTTTTAGCCAAAATAGAGATTATAGAATTTTGTCTGTTAGACTTCTTTGTCACATCATTTACCACATTGTTTACAGTATTTTTGTCTTTTAAACTATATTGGACATTTGATGTTTTTATAAAAGACTTTTCAGAATTAACCATTTCGACAGCCTTGTTTTCGTGAATATCAAAAAAGTTTTTTTCAAATCCAAATTTTACAGAAGAAACATCTTTCTTTTCAAAAGAACTTGCAAAATGAATTAGGTTTAGAAACTCATCTTTTAGTATTCTAAAATTCATATCTGATACTAGACCTGAAAAGTTAGCGATCTCTAAAAGAGAAACTATTTCCAAAATATTATTTTTCAAAAGATTTAAAAATTCTTGTTCTCTAAATTTTAAAACATCTTTGAAACTTAAAATAAAAGACAGTAAACTTGAAACTTTGGATCTGAGAGTCCATTTCATAGGTTCAGAATCTCCGAAAAGATTTGTAACCATATAAAGTGCCGTTGCTAATTTTTCTGTCTTTTTATAAATAAAGATAAAAGACTTATCATCACCAAAAAAATCTATACTTTTGGCTGTATTTTGTATGTCTTTTACGGTTTGTCCCTGAATATTATTTGACTGTCCTTGTTGATTTTGGTTTATGTCCATTTTAGTCTTTAAGACTTTTAGATATGTCTTTTTCAAAAAGATTTTCACTAAAAGACTTATTTGATTGATACATTGTCCATTATAGATAAATCACATATTTTTAGCAAGATTTTTATAAAAAATGTTATGATATTTATATGGCAAAAATTAAAAAAGAACAAAAGAAAAAAAAGTTAGATGACGAATTTGAAGAAAAAGAATCCTACTTAAAAACAGAAACCACACAAGGTATTTTAGCTATATTGTTTTTTGTTTTGGGAATATTTTTTATATTAAGCGGTTTCCAAAAATCCGGCAAAGTTGGGTTGATAGTTTTTAAGATTTTTGAAAAACTTTTTGGATACGGTTTCTGGCTTATACCGCTTATATTTATACTTCTTAGTGCTTCATTTTTTAATTCTTTAAAAAAGAAGTTGGCTCTAACTCACAGTATAGGTGGGTTACTATTTTTTGTATCAACTTTATCTATATTAAATATATTTACAGAAAAAATGTCTGGACTTGGTAAAGGTGGTTTTATTGGTGGATTTATATCTACCCCACTAACCTCTCTTTTTGACATATATGCTTCTGTTATCATACTTTTATCATTTATTGTTATTTCTATTTTGATAATGTTTGATATACCTCTGAAAATCAGCTTCCAAAATATTTTCTTTAAAAAAGAAGATTCTCTAAAAACAATTGACGAAGATAAAGAGATAATACTAAATCCAGAGACCAAAAAAGCACTAGAAGAATCCAAAGAAAATAAAGAGATTAAAACTGAAAAACCAAAAGAAGTTAAAGAAAAACAAACATCAGATTTTGAACCACTACTCGGTAGAGTTACTTTAGCTGGAAAAGAATTTATTCCTCCTCCACTTAATCTTTTAGAGAAAGACAAGGGGAAACCAGAAGTTGGTGACATAAAAGCAAATTCAAATATTATAAAAAGAACTTTGGCTAATTTTGGTATAAATGTAGAAATGGATGAAGTTTCAATAGGACCATCTATAACAAGATATGCATTGAAACCAGCCGAGGGTGTAAAACTATCAAAAATAGTCTCTCTTCAAAATGATATTTCTCTGGCTTTGGCAGCACATCCTATCAGAATAGAAGCTCCTATACCTGGAAAATCTCTTGTTGGTATAGAGATACCAAACAGTAGTAAAACAAAAGTTAGATTAGGATCACTTCTTTCTAACCCAGAATTTCAAGAGTCTGACAAACCTCTATTTTTCTGTCTAGGTAAAGGTATTTCAGGTCACTCGTATTTTGCAAACTTGGCAAAAGCACCACATATGCTCATAGCAGGTTCAACTGGTTCTGGAAAATCTGTAACTATACATGCAGTTATAACATCACTTCTTTATAGAAATTCACCAGACAATTTAAAATTTATTATGGTTGATCCAAAAAGAGTAGAATTGACCTTGTATAACAAAATACCTCATCTCCTTACACCAGTCATAACCGATGCAAAAAAGACAATAATGGCACTTAAATGGGCTGCAAAGGAAATGGATAGAAGATATGACATACTTCAAGCAAATTCACTTCAAAATATTTCTTCGTATCACGAAAAAATAGTTGAACCAGCTATCAAAAAAGCAAAATCCGATAAAAATGCAAAAATGGATGGTATTGAAACTATGCCTTATATAGTCATTGTTATAGATGAACTGGCAGATATTATGCAGGCATACCCTAGAGAACTTGAATCTGGAATTGTTAGACTAGCACAAATGTCCAGAGCCGTAGGAATACACCTTATACTTTCAACTCAAAGACCAAGTGTTAATGTTATTACAGGTCTTATAAAAGCAAACATACCTTCAAGAATCGCTCTTCAAGTTGCCTCTCAAATAGACTCAAGAACAATACTTGATATGTCCGGAGCGGAAAAACTTCTTGGTGCCGGAGATATGCTCTATCTATCAGGAGAAATGTCTCAACCTCAAAGAATTCAATCTGCATACCTATCAGAAGATGAACTTAAATCTGTTGTAAACTATCTTGCATCAAACTATCAAAACGAACTACCAGAATCAATAGACCTCTCACCAAATTCAAACATCAACACAGAAAATAATCCCATCTTTTCATCCGATGTAACATCTGATGAAAATGAGGAAGATGATGATCTTTACGAAGAAGCTAGAATGACAGTTATACAAGCTGGAAAAGCATCTACATCGTTTTTACAAAGAAAACTTGGTATAGGATATGCAAGAGCAGCTAGACTTATAGATATTTTGGAAGAAAGATCTGTTATAGGCCCAGGGTCAGGTGCAAAACCAAGAGATGTGCTTATAAAACCAGAGGATAATATAGGTCAACAAACAGAAACAGCATGAAAGAATTTATAGTAAAAAACATAAATAAAATACTAATAACTCTTTTTCTTTTGTTTATATTTTCTTATGGAATAATAGAATCAAAAGCCCTAATACAAGGCCCCCAGATTACAATAAACTCACCTTTATACGGAGAAACATATAAAAACTCAGGGGTAGTTATAAAAGGTCTAGCCAAAAATATAAGTAAAATATCTTTAAATGATAGAAATATCTTTTTAGATAAAAATGGCAACTTTATAGAAAAATTGCTGATGTCACCTGGTTATAATATAATCAATATCAAAGCAGAAGATAGGTTTGGAAAACAAATTTCTAAAAAAATAGAAGTAACCTGTTTGTGCGATAATTAAAATAATATGAAAAAGACAAAAAAAGAAAGTAAGCCAGTAAAAAATACAAGTAGGATAGAAGATGCATTAAAAGAGATAAAAAGTCGTTTTGGTGATGATGCCATAATGACACTCGGAGAAAAACCAAAAGTCAACATAGATGCAATACCAACAGGATCAGTTGGACTTGATGCAGCACTTGGAGTATATGGAATGCCAAGAGGTAGAATAGTTGAAATATTTGGACCAGAATCAAGTGGAAAAACTACCCTATCCCTTCATGTTATAGCCGAAGCTCAAAAAAAAGATGGTATATGTGCTTTTATAGATGCTGAGCATGCCCTAGATCCTGAATATGCTAAAAGGATTGGAGTTAATATAGAAGAACTTTTAATATCTCAACCCGACAATGGCGAACAAGCACTTGAAATAGTTGATTCACTTGTCAGATCTGGAAAAATAGATGTTATTGTTGTTGACTCCGTAGCAGCACTTACACCAAGAGATGAAATAGAGGGAGATATGGGAGCGATGCATGTAGGAAAACAAGCAAGACTTATGTCTCAAGCTCTTAGAAAACTGACAGCAATAGTTGCAAAATCAAAAACAGTTGTTATCTTTCTAAACCAAATCAGAATGCAAATCGGAGTAATGTTTGGAAATCCAGAGACAACACCAGGAGGAAAAGCTTTAAAATTTTACACATCTGTTAGGATAGACATAAGGAGGATTGCTCAGATCAAAAAAGGAGAAGATGTGATGGGTGGAAGAGTTAGGGTTAAAGTTGTAAAAAACAAAGTAGCAGCTCCATTTAAGCAAACAGAGTTTGATCTTATGTATAACGAAGGTATATCCAAAGAAGGAGAAATAATCGCACTTGGTGAAAAAATGAAAATTATTGAAAAATCTGGATCAAGTTATAGTTATGGAGAATTAAAGCTCGGTAGAGGTTACGATTCCACAAGACAATTTTTGAAAGAAAATAAAAACATTTCAGATGAAATCTTGAAAAAAATAAAAGAAAAATTAGATGAAAATGGTGGTTCAATATCCCCTGTCTCTGAAAAAGAAGTTGAGGATAAAGAAGAAGCACCAGAGGAATAAAAAACGAAAAAGCCGCGGGTTTTAATCCGCGGCTAAAACTAGGACCATCGGCGGTATTCCCGCCAAAACGTCCTTGATTTTTCCATCCGGCGAGCTCGCCGGAATGCTTCCTCGCCTTCAGCGAGAAAGCTAAGAATTTTGATGAACAAATTCATATTACAATTATATCAAATTAAATACAAAATGTCAATGGTATGTTTTTAACAATATACTATATAATTTTTCGGTATTATAATTAGATTTAATATATATAAACTATGCTTGAATATAACGAAATAACAGAAAGAAAATACATCATATACGAAGGTCAACCTTTTGAGGTCTTATCTTCTCATGTATTTAGAAAACAACAGAGAAAACCTGTAAATGCAACAAAACTTAAAAACCTAATAACAGGTAAAGTCACAGAAGTTTCTTTTCATCAATCAGAAAAAGTGCAGGAAGCTGAGATAAATAAAAAGGATGTAAAATACCTTTACAACAACAAAGGTGAATATTGGTTCTGCGAAGTAAATGATCCTAGCAAAAGATTTTCAATGAAAGAAGATTCTATGGAAAGTGGTATTAAGTTTATAAAAGCAAACTCAGTTATAACAATACTACTATTTGATGAAAAAATAATCGGAGTAAAACTTCCTATCAAAGTTGATCTAAAAGTTACAGAAGCACACGAAGCTGTTAGAGGAAATACAGCCCAGGGTGCAACAAAACAAGTTGTGCTAGAAACAGGAGTGACAATAAATGTCCCTATGTTTATAAAAGAAGGAGAAATAATAAGAGTCAACACCGAAGATGGGCAGTATGTTGAGAGAGCAATGGGAAATAGTTATTAAAAAACACAAAAAGGAAAATATATACAGAGCAGTTTAAGATATATTCCGTAAAAGCATAGTATTTAGAGACTTGCGAGCGCGACTGGCACGAGCACGAGGAATTTTTCAGTAGAAAAATATCCGTGCTCTAAATATTATGCTTTTATAAGGCAAATACGAGTAGTTTTTTATTTTCAAACGAAGCGAGCGAAATAAGAAAGTATTCTTTCTTATTTCCGAGTGCAGTGTAGAAAACAAAATATTCCACAGCTTGCTACGGAGATAAACCGTGAGCGAAGCGAACACCCTTTGGGTCCATGGCTCTGCCCTGGGGTTTAACACCTTTTATTTTTAAACTTATCTATCTTATTGTATAAGGAATAAGTCCCATAAATCTTGCTCTTTTTACAGCCAAAGCAAGTTTTCTTTGATTTAAAGCAGTAACACCAGTTCTTTTTCTAGCAATCATTCTTCCGTGTGGGTTTAAGAACTTCTTTAAAAGATCTATGTCTTTAAAATCTATGTGATTTATATTATTTTGTGAAAAGTAACATTTCATAATTTATTTTTATTGATTTTATTAAAATGGTATATCTTCTGGATTTATATCTTCTTCTGGATATTCTATTGTATCCATTTTTGAATCAGGAGCAGAAGAATCTCCAGAAGTCTTTGATTCATTGGCAAATGAAGAGCCACCCTCTTTTCTTGGGCCAAGCTGTATTCTATCAGCAACAACCTCTGTTCTATAATTTTTCTTTCCAGAAGCATCGTCCCAGCTCCTTGTTTGCATTCTACCTTCAACTAAAACTGAACTTCCTTTTTTTAGATATTGAGAAACAATATCAGCTTGTTTTCCAAAAACTACTATATTATGATAATCAACTGATTCTTGTTTAACACCATTTTTATCTTTCCAAACTCTGTTTGTTGCCACTGAAAATGAAGAAACTTTTATACCTGACGGTAAAGACTTAGCCTCTGGATCTTTTGTTAAATTACCTATTAAAATAGCTTTATTTAAATACATATTTTTATTATGCTACTACTAAATTATCTATTGATTTATCTAGGGCAACTTCATCTATAACATCACTTTTAACATCATCAACAGTCTCATCTTTAGAAACCTTGTCTTCTTTTTTAAACATCATTTTACCATTTAAAAGTGTATTTTCTTTAACTGTTTTTACAATCAAAAATCTAACAATAAAAGGATTATTTTCCGCATACTTTTTGATCTCTGAAACATTTAGAGTATCCATCTGAAACTTTATATAACCAAAGTAACCCTTTTGACACTTTACTCTAGAAGAAGTTGTGACTTTAACCATAGGATATGCCAAATCTATAAGTATAGGATTTTCAAATGATAATACATTTCCAGAATTTGAACTTATTTGTTCTTGTAGATTTGTAACCTCTTTTGAAACATCATCGTTTGACAGGCTTGGTAAAAGTATATATGAGATCTCGTATATACCAAAAACAGAGTCAACCTCTTCTGTTACTTTTTTGCTTTTTACGGCCTTTTTTTCTTTAGTTTTTACATCTTTTTCCATAAGAAACAGACTATCATAAAACATCTTTTATGGCAAGGAACGGGTCTAAACCAAAATTGAATAAAATACTGCCCTATTTATCTATACTAAACAATCTTTTAGCATTAGAGATCAAAACCTCTTTTAGATAATCTTCTTTTATATTTTTTATTTCTGCCATTTTTCTTACAACAAAAGGAACATTTAGAGGGCTATTTCTCTTGCCTCTAAAAGGAACAGGGGCAACAAAAGGAGAATCAGTCTCGCAATGTATCATATCATCTGGTGTATATTTTATAAGATCATTGTAGTCGCTTGTAAAAGTGATAACACCTGTAAAAGAGACAGAAAATCCAATATCCAAAAAACCTTTCAAAATTTCCTTATTACCAGCAAAAAAATGTGCATTGCCAAAAAGCCTATCTCCAAAATCTTTTTTATAAGATCCAAGAACATTTAAAGTATCCTCGTAGGCATCCATAGATTTTTCAGATGGACGACAATGAAGCATTAGTGCTTTACTGTTTTTAACAGCTAAATCTATATGACTTTCAAATATTTGCTTTTGGATTTTTTTAGCACTATCAATTTCTGACAACCTAAAATAATCAAAACCACATTCCCCTAATGCTACAACTTTTGGCTCTAAAACTAAACTTTCAAAATCCTTATCAAAAACATCACTTTGAAAATGAGCAGGGTGAACACCTATACAAGAAAAAATATTTTCATTTTCCTTTGCCAAAGAAATAGATTTTTCTGAAGTCTCTTTATTTGTTCCGATGGATATAGTAAAAATACCCTCTTTTTTCATAGATTCTAATATAGAAAATCTATCAGAATCAAATTCATCAAAATAAAGATGTGAATGTATATCAAAATAATTTATATTCATAAAACTATTCTTTTCTTAAAAATAGTGGTTTTTCTAGTTTATTTTGTTTTATAGCATCTCTTATCTTCAAACTAGTTTCTGGCATTATAGGCTCCAATAAAGTTGATACAAAATAAAGTCTTTTAACTAAAAAATCTATCATCTCTATACCCTTCTCTTTTTCTGTTTTTACAACCTTAAAAGGTTGATTTTCTTGTATATACAGATCAAGTTCAGAAATTTTCTGCCAAATATAATCAGTGGCTTTATTTATCTCAAAATTATTCAACAAGTTAAAATACTCTTCAATATTTTCAGAATCAACATCAGAAATGTAAACAGGAGTATCTAAATTTGTCTCAGCCATCTTCATTATACGAGAAACTAGATTTCCCAATCCGTTTGCCAAATAGCTATTGTAACTTTCTTTAAGCCTTTCCATTGTCATGTCAGAGTCTTCAAAACAAGATAGCTCTTTTACCACAAAAAATCTTAAAACATCAGCTCCGTATATAGAAACAACATCATAAGGATTTATAACATTACCGAGTGACTTACTCATCTTTTGACCTCCGCTTAAAATAAAACCATTTATAACAATACGATTTGAATTTGGAAGACCTGCTGACATAAGCATTGCTTGCCACATTGCTGACTGCTGTCTTAGATTGTCTTTACCAGCATACTGAACAGGAGTGCCATTTATCCAATATTTTTCAAAAGTAACAATATCATTTGGCCAACTTAAAGTTGAAATATAGTTTATAAGTGCATCAAACCAAACATACATAACATGATCAGGATCATTTGGCACAGGAACACCCCAAGACATTTTTGACCTAAGTCTTGAAATACTAAAATCTTCAAGTCCTCTTTCTACAAATTTTTTTATTTCAGTAAAACGAAAATCTGGCACAACAAAATCTGGATTTTTTTCATAAAAATCTAGTAGTGGTTTTTGATATTTACTCCACCTAAAAAAATAATTTTCCTCTTCCCTTATTTCAAGTTCCCTGTTTGGATGTATAGAACATTTACCATCAACCAACTCTGAATCAGTTTTTTCAAGTTCACATCCAATACAATATTTAATCTTGTAATTTTTTTTGTATATATCTCCATTTTGAAAGCAAAGATTCCAAAAATATTGAGCTGACTTTTGATGTTCTTTGTTTGTAGTTCTTATAAAATGTAAATCACTTGAAAGATTTAACAGCTCTTTCAATCCTTTAAACCTATCAGCAAAAAAATCAACATAATCTTGAGTCTCCTTACCTGCCTTTAAAGCTTCGTCAAAAATCTTTTGACCATGCTCATCTGTTCCTGTGTTAAAATACACATCAAAACCTTGAATCTTTTTCGATCTAGCTATTATATCAGCCCTAACTATTTCAGCGGCAAAACCAATATGAGGATCCGCATTTACATAAGGAAGAGTTGTTGTTATATAAAAAGTTTTCTTTTGCATATATAAGAGACTATAACAGAAAAATATGTTTTTGTCTTTGTATTTTTTAAGCTAGATTTTTTTCAATTCTCTCTATTTTATCTTTTTCAACATCATCTAAAAATTCCATAAGTGCAGTGGCAATAGGGACAGAAAGTATCAAACCTAAAAATCCAAATAACTCATATCCAGCAACTAGGGCAACTATTGAAACAATTGGCGAAACTCCTATAACTTTTTTTACAACAAGTGGATATATCAGATGATTTTCAAATTGATGAATAATAACATAAAGTCCAACAACAAGTATTGCAGTAGAAATACCACCGGAAACGAATGATAGTGTTATGGCCGGTATAGAGGCAAGTATTGGACCAAAAAGAGGAATAATCTCAAAAACAGCGGCCAAAAAAGATAGAAGTAGTGCATTTTTAACATCCAAAAGAGTTAATCCTAAAAATACCAACATTCCTATAATAATAGCTAAAACTAACTGACCCTGCATCCACAAACCTATCTTATATTGAGCTCTTTGCCAAAGGTTTAATATATATTTTTCGTGTTTTAACGGAGTTACAAGTTTTAAAAATTTAGCAACTCCATTTTCATCAACGGAAAGATAAAAAGATAAAACTATCATAAGTATAAAACTTAAAAATCCACCAAAAACTGAGACTATGGTATTAAATGCACCTATATTTAAACTATCTATAAAAGCATTTATAGTATTACCTATTTGTTGTATGTTTATTGAATTTTTTAAACTATAAACTATTGGCTGATTTGAAACAGACGAATCAAGTCCACTATCAAAACCAGAAAAATAACTTGGCAAATTTTTAATAACCTCAGATGATTCTGAAAGCAGAGGAAGTAGAAGATAAAAAACACTAATACCTAAGATAATAGCAATGGTAAGATATATAACTATAACACCTAAAAGTCGAGGTATTTTCCTTCTAGAAAACCATTTTGTCAAAGGTTCAACAGCCGAAGCGATAACAATAGACATCAACACCACCAGCATTAAATCTTTTAAGATATAGAGAATATAAAAACCGATCAATACCAAACAAAATTTTATCATTGTTGAAATACCAATAGATAACTGTTCTTTATGTTCCATATAAATAAATATTTACTAAAATAATATATAATTATACTACCATATACAACCAATAAAGTTTACAATTTATATATGACAATAGAAAAAGAAATTGAAAATATCCAAATACCACTTGAAATGTATGCAGTGCCTAGATCAGAAAAACACACATCAGATCTATATGAAATGTATAAAAAATCAGAACAAAGAGAGCTTGATAAAATAAAACAAGCAGTAAAAAGAAAATCAATTTTAAAAAAAATTAATGAAAAAGTTCAGTATACCTTTGAATTAATGACATTTAGATTAGATAGATTTGGAACTAAATCTAAGATGTTTTTAAAAGAAGAATTGATTAGATCCCTATCTCAAAAACAAAAATTTAAACTTGCAAAAATTTTTTTCAAATCCAAAGATATTGAAAATCAAAAAACAGCAATATTTATATTATATTTATTATCAAAAGAAGAACAAAAAGTTGAATGTATAAAAATTGGTCTTGAAAAAGGTGGTGATATTATTAAACAACACTGTGCTTTAAAAATTAGATTTTTAAATGATGAGAAATACAAAAAGGAGCTTTACTTTATATTAAAAGAATTGATCTTAAAAGCTCTAAGTAGTGGTTACGAACAACTTTCATATATAAGGTTAATTGAGTATTTACCAGAAGAACAAATGGTTGAGTGTATAAAAATCGGTCTTCAAAGTAAAGATGAGTTGGTTGTAAAAAAATGTTCAGAAATAGTTATATTTACTATGTCTAAAGAAAAAAGAGATATACTTTTTCCACTAATACCAGATAAATATGATATGAAAATAATAGAACCACCTTTATATACTAAAATTAGGAGAGACTTGAAAGGTAATTATCTACTATCCAAAGCAAAATTCGAAAAAGACGGTTCTGAAACAACACTACTTGGTGGTGGTCTTGAAGGTAAAGTAATAGTAAGACATATAAATCCAGAATCATTTTTAGCTTGGAGAAAAGCTTTTGAAGATTATGATATGTGGAGACAAGAAGGTTTTGATTATGTTCCAGTTGAACCAATTGTTAAGTTTAGATTAAACAATGACGGACTAGTTGATGTTTATTCCGGAGTTTTAGATCACAATTTAGCAGATTTCACAACAAAAAATGGTCCATTTTTTAATGAATTAACTGAAGAAGCAGATAAAATTAAGGAAATCTTATTAAAAAACAAAATTATTCACGGCCATAGTCATAATTGGAATTTTTGCTTAAGATTTTTTGATGATGAAAATGGTAATATAGATTTTTCAAAAAAACCTAGAATTTACATTATAGATTTTGATCAAGCATATATTCAGAAGTAAATTGAGGTTATATTTTCAGCAATTTGTAAATCTCTTTATCATCAAGACCATCGCCTATCAGAGCAACTGCTAAATTTTCTGTCTTAAATATTTGTTTAGCCAACCTTAAAACATCAGAAGGTGTAACTTTTCTAATATTGGAAATAAAACTTTCAGGAGTTTCCAACTCTTGATCTAAAATCCTTTGCATACCAAAATATTCAGCCACATTGTCGGAAGATTCAAGAGAAAGTAAAGTGTTGCCTATTAGATATTCCTTTGCTTTTAAAATTTCTTTTTCAGAAATTTTTTCATCTTTTATTTTTTTCAACTCATCAATAATAGCTTTTATAACATCAAAAACTCTTTTGTTATCAGCACCTATGGAAATACTGAAATTTCCATGATCACTAAACTCTTCTATGTTTGTCCTTATATAATATCCAATACCCATTTGGTCACGAAGTCTGTAAAACAGTCTTGAACTTAGACCACCAGAAAGAATTGCATCTAAAACCTTTAAAACATAACCCCTCTTGTCAGATGCTTTAAATGTTCTGATCCCAAAAACCAAATGAGTTTGATCTGTTTTTTTATTTTTTATTAAAATATTTGGTTTAGTTTTGTTTTCAATAACTTTTTCTTTACCTTCTTTTTTAGAAACAGAAATATTATTAAATATTTTATTTATTTTTGGAGCTATCTTCTTAACATTAAAATTACCAGCTACTATGACTTTTGTTGCCGATGCTACATAGTGTTTATTTATATAATCCACAAAATCTTCCCTTTTTGTTTTTAAAATATTTTCTTTTGGGCCAAGTATTGTAAAACCAGCTGGACTATCACCGTAAAGTGCCTGAGAGAAAACATCTTGAACTTGTCTGTGAGGCATATCCTCATACATATTTATTTCTTCAACAATCACACCTTTTTCCTTTTCAATTTCATTTTTATCAAAAATAGGGTTTAAATACATATCGGAGACAACATCCAGTATTGTATTTATATGTTTTTTAGATGACTTAGCATAATAACCAGTGAATTCTTGTGAAGTAAAAGCATTGTATTGAGAGCCAATAGAATCAAGCTCCTCTGATATAAGTTTTGGGGAAGGTCTCTTGGAAGTCCCTTTAAAACACATATGTTCTAGAAAATGAGAAATGCCATTATTTGACTTATTTTCATATTTAGAGCCAGTTTTAACCAATATAAGAACAGTGACGGCCATAGAATCCTTCATTGGTGCAAAAATGACCTCTAAGCCGTTTTTTAGTTTTTTAGTTGAAACTTTCATAGTTTTGCAAAGCGACTATATCACAGCTTTGAAAAAGTTTGAATATTTACTGGATTATACCATATTTTTATAAAAAAGTAAAATACCACCTATTTAGGTGGCCCTAGTATTACTACCAAATGCGAATCTATAATTAGAATGCCAATATTCAGTAACAGATTCATTTAATTTATCACCTATTACTAAACAAACTTCATCTTTACCATCTTCATCTTTTCTTCTAACAAGAGAAATATCATAACCATCATTAGTATATATTCTAAAATCTTCAAAAGATAAAGCTGTTGTATTCCTAAAATACAAGACAGAGGCAATGTAGATTAAAACTTCATATAAATTAAACTTCCTAGATGTTTTTTGCTCATTATGCGAATTTTTAATGGAAATATACGGAAAATTTAAATGAGCATTAGGTGAACTAGAAATTTTTTCCATATCCATAATTAAGTTAAATGTAAAACCTTTTCCTACAAGAAATCTAATTAAAGGATAAATAAAAAATCCATATACTAAGATTTTATCCTCTTGAAAATCACAATCTATTTTAATATCAACACCTAATTCTTTGTAAAAATTTCTCCAAGTGAGCATTCCGTAACTATTTTTACATAAAAGATAGTTACGGGAAATATAGACAAACTATATTAAAGAATTTCTAATTATTTCCTTAACTTCATCAACAGTTTTCCTCTCTTGAACCCCAGTATCTCTGTATCTTAAGGTCACAGTTTTATCTTTTTCAATGGTGTCGAAATCCACAGTAACACAAAAAGGTGTTCCTACCTCATCTTGTCTCCTGTATCTCTTACCAATATTTCCATTGTCATCAAACTCAACTGTTCCAAAATCTTTTTTAAGTTCTCTGTATATTTCTCTTGCACTAGAAACTAAATTCTCTTTATTTTTTAAAAGAGGAAAAACTGCACACTTAACAGGAGCAATTTTTGGAGACAGTTTCAGTACAGTGCGAATCTCCCCTTCATTATCTTCTTCAAAATAAGCATTTGAAAGAACAGCTAAAACAAGTCTTTCTAAACCAAAAGTTGGTTCTATACAATGAGGTATAAACCTATCTTTTGTAGGTTCATCAAAATACGACAAATCAACACCAGAGAAACTGCTGTGATTTTTTAGATCAAAATCTGTTCTATAAGCAAGCCCTAGCAATTCTTTTTGTCCAAAAGGAAAATCAAACTCTATATCAACACTTCGTTTTGAATAGTGGGCTCTGTCAGATTCAGAAACTTCTATTTTATGAATTTTAGAATCATCAAGACCAATTGTTTTTAAAAATTTAAACTGCTCTAAAAGGAGTTTTTCAAAAACACCCATCACCTCTTTTTCATCTCTAGGATCAACAAAATACTCTATCTCCATTTGTTTAAATTCACGAAGTCTAAAAATAAAATCTCTTGGAGCTATCTCGTTTCTAAAAGCCTTACCTATCTGGGCTAAACCAAAAGGAAGTTTTGGATGCATTGAATCTAAAATATTTTTAAAATTAAGAAACATACCCCCAGCAGTTTCAGGTCTAAGATATGTTATAGAAGATTCATCCTCTGTGGCCCCAACATAAGTCCTAAACATCATATTAAATTGTTTTGAAGAACCCAAGTTTCCTCCACAGTCAGGACAAACATTCAGATCTTTTAAATGATCAGTTCTAAATCTATGTTTGCATTTTTGACATTCAGATAAAGGATCATTAAACCCGGATATATGACCAGATGCTTCCCAAGCTTTTGGATTCATTATTATTGAAGCATCAACACCATATACATCTTCCCTATCTGTCACAAACATTTTCCACCAAATATTTTTTATATTATGAGCTAGTTCAACTCCATAAGGTCCATAATCATAAGTTCCAGCCATACCACCATATATTTCAGAGCCTTGAAATATAAAACCTCTTCTCTTACAGAGAGATACTATTTTTTCCATTAGATTATTTTCGTTCATACAAAACACTATATCAAAAAGATGAAAAATTTACTAGAAGTAAAACTACTTTACTAAACCAGGAGAACCAGAAACACTTGTATTAAAATTTGAAAGATTTATTTTTATAGGAAGATTAGTAAATGAATCAGTTCCACTAAAAATAACTTTTGATGTCAGCTCTGGTATAGTTCCAATCTGATTTAAACTTGGAGTTATTTTAATCTGAAAACCACCTTTTTTAGAAGAACTATTAAACCCAGCACTATTTGAAATACTTCCAATATTCCACAAAACCTCTCTACTCTCTTCGTTGTATACAATATTTTCAGAAGATGGATATGTCTTTCCAACAAAAGTTACATATTGAGGTAAGACAATAGATATTGTTGCATTATTTATATCATTATAAGTATTTGATATATTGAAATCTAGATTATATGAAGTTGTTTTTTCAGATACAGGAGGATTTGGGCCGGTCGTAGATAGTGGTGACCCATACAAAGTTTTCAATACAAATGTCGGTTCGGTTTTTATCCTTATGCTTTTACTCATAGAAGATGTTATTTCTTCTGAATCAGAATCTTGAGAAGTTCTAAGTCCATTTACTTTGAGACTGAAATCTATTTTTGGATTTTCTGAAGAGACTGGTATGTCCACTATGTCAAACTGAAAAGACAGTGAATTTGTTGAAAGTGGTCCAAAAGAAGAAAGTGAATTTGTTGTGTTTCTATTCCAAGTTATTGTATTTGAAATAGAATCATAAAATCCTCCTTGACCAACTCTGATACTTTTTTTGTCTATAAGTGGAGAATTTATATTAACAAAAACTTCATTATCATAAACACTTTCATTTAAAGTATTTGATATATCAAAATTAACCGATACAGAAGATTTATTGTCAGATATAGCAAAAGATGGATTATCTATAACACCTCCCATATAACTAACAATATTAAAAAATGGTTTTTTTATAGTTACAGAAGACAAGCCATCTGCAATAACAGATATATCATCTTCTTTTTTATCTTTTGAGCCAACTGCAAATCTAAATGTCCTCTCTTCATTGTTTTGAGCAATGAGCTTGCCTGTTATATTTAAAGTCTTTTTATCTCCATTTTTCAAATCACCAATAAACCACTCATTATTTGAACTAGAATTTTTTAAACTAGAATCGGCAAACTCAAAACCATATGGATATTCAGCAGTGATATATATATTTTTCAAAACAGTTTGTGAATTTGAAGTTATATCAACTTTAAAATTTAGATTTTGGCCAGAATTTATTTCTTTTGAAGAAGATATATTTAATATAACCGGTGATGAGTCGAGTTTTAGATCATATTTCTTTTCTTTTACAAAGACAGCATTTGACCCGACAATTCTATATTGAATTTTGAAAGATATAACCTTGTTAACATCTTTATTTCCTAAAATCGCAAAATTTATATCCCTATTTATATTTTGACCTTTTGCTATTTTACCTATATCAAAAGACAGATCTTTGATGGGTTTTTGATCCGGCATCATAACAGAACCATCAGGTAAAACAACAGAAAGAACAGAAGACTCAATATCACTTTTATTCTTATTAAAAACAGAAACTGAAAGCAAGACATCGGAACCAGAAGAAACAGATGTCGGCCCAGAGACCAATATCTCTAAATTATTTGATGACACAAATTGATTTTTAAAGAAAAATATATACAGAGAGAAAACGACAGAAAGCAAGAAAAAAGCTACTGCAAATATTGTAAATTTTTTTAAAAAACCTGTGTTATTTTCATCGTAATCTTTTATGTTAAGTTTTTCATCTTTTGCCCATCCAGAATAATCATCATCTCTTTTTGATAAATTTGAAAGTTCTGACCTGTCATCAGAGACTGAAAAGTATTTTCTCGAATATAGTCTTTTTTTTAGTTTTTCAATACGATCAAAATCCATAAGAATAAATTTTTAATTTAAATCTATTATAACATTAAAGATTGCTTAATGATAAAGCATTATTCACCATTTTAACAATTGTATTTATTTCAGTTTTAGCTTGATCCAAAATATCAAAATTTGGCACCAAAAACCTACTATCAAATGAAGATAAATCAACATATCCTAGATGAAATAAAACTGAAAGCAAAATAATAGCCTCAACAACCAAAACATCTTTATCATCTACTTTATTTAACATCAACAATCCTTCTCTAACAGATTTATATATTTGTTCATTTTTCTCTTCTGAAAGAATAAATTTTTCTAAAATTTTACAAATATTAAACAATGCTTTTTTTTTGATTTTAGATGAGTTATCAAATAAATTTTCAATAAAAGATGCCGAGGTTATTTTAAATCCTCTTCTGCTTTTTATAAAAGAGATTGATGATAAAAAATACTGTTGAAGTGAAAATTTTAATTTTGAGTTTACTTTTCTAACACCAACAGCTTTTGCATAAACAATACCAAAATCAGAAGTTAAGATAACATAAACAGCATCGTTTTCCAGAGGAACCCTTCTTAAAATTATACCTTCGGTAGTATGTATATGATAAGACATATTTACAAGACTTCTATAGAGAAATGAGTTTTTTTATCTTTTAAACTAACTTCAAAAGTTAAATCACCGTCTTCAAAAACAATTTCCTTTGCACCGACTGTCTTTTTTATAATCTCAGAAAAAGATTTGATGATTTTCTGTATATCAGAAGAAGCTGAAACTTTAAGTAAGATAATATTTTTTGAAATTAGATTCATTTTCTTTCTGCCATCTTGAACCGCTCTTATAAAATCACGGCAAATACCCTCCTCTATCAGTTCATCGGTTAAGTTTGTATCAAGAACAATGTCAGCAAGTGAAGAATCCACCTCTATTTCTTTAACATTAACTTCATCTTTAATAATTTCTAGTATTTCAGTATCCAAATCTGTATTTACATATAGTTTATACAGAGGTTGTCTGACTTTGATAGAAACCTTTTCTCTTTGCATTAAAACATTTGAAACTATCTCTCTTGCTTTTTGCATAGAAGAAAGCAGATTATCATTTACCTGCCTATTTACTTTTGGCCAATTATCCAAATGAACACTTATGGAATCACCACCATCTCTTAATCTCAGATACAGACTCTCTGCTAAAAATGGCATAAACGGAGCCAAGACTTTTGATAATTCTTTCAAAACATATTTTGTATAAAACAAGGCAGATTTTCTATCATCTTCATTTTCTGATTTAAACCTCTCTCTTGATCTCCTGATATACCAAACAGAAAAATCATCTATAAATGAAATTATAGGTTTTGTAGCTTTATCTATTTCATACAAATCCATAGACAAAGTCACCTCTTTTATAAGAACAGCTAATTTATCTAGTATCCAACTATCCAAAACTGATTCTTTTGGTAGATTAGAAATATCCTCTTTATACATATCATAAAAAGAATAAATATTTTCAAGTTTTAAAACTATTTTTTTATAAACCTCATCTACCAATTTTTCTGAGAAATTGAAATCTTCAGCTTTAACAAGTGGAGATGATAGGAGTAAATACCTTATACTATCGGCACCGTATTTATTTATAGTATCCATAAGATCTGGATAGTTTTTAAGTTTTTTAGACATCTTTCTACCATCTTCAGCAAGCACAAGACCATTTACCAAAACATTTTCATAAGGACTTTTACCAAAAAGAGCTGTTCCTAAAACTAAAAGTGTATAGAACCAACCCCTTGTCTGATCAAGTCCTTCTGCTATAAATTCTGCCGGAAACATTAAACTATCAACTTTATCAAACTCATTTTTATTCTTAAAAGGATAATTTTGTTGTGCAAAAAACATAGAACCGGATTCATACCAACAATCAAAAACATCAGGAATTCTTTTTAGTTTCTGACCTTCATCATCAAAAACTTCTACATCATCTATAAATGGCCTATGCAGATCAACTTCAAAATCTTCATTTACAGGAAGCTGACGAAAATCAACCTCTCTAACTTCTGCATTATCCCAATCACTTTTATAATCCAAATACATCTCTCTTTTAGATAAACCCTTTGAAACCAGGTCTAAAATAATAAGTGGTGCTCCGTGAGAAACTATTAGTATATTTTTACCTTGATATTTTTTATCTATATCATATATAAACTCGGACACTCTTTTTCTAACATCATCCCAATTTTCATCTCCATCTACTTTTTTTTCAAACTTATCTTTTTTTTGTGGAAAATTTTCCAGATATGTTGACCATAATTTACCATTAAAGGATTTTGCTTGAAGCTCAATTAACCTTTCATCAGTTTCTATTTGACCAGAAAATCCAATTTCTTTAGATAACAACTGGGCAGTTTGCATTGTTCTCTTAAAAGGAGATGAAAAGATTACATCAATTTTTTCATTTATATTTTTAGCTGAGGATATAACATCTTGAATACCTGAATCTATTAGAGAATCTTCACCATCATAAATACACGAAATTACAGATTTTTCATTTGACTTTGATCTTCCATGCCTTACTAGAAAATAATTATTTCTCTTTGGTATATGTTTTTTTATATCTGAAATAGATTCAAAAACATATTCCTTTCCTTTTTCATCAGTCCAAACAGGAAGAGGTGCTCCCCAAAATCTAGATCTAGATATTGCCCAATCTGGAGCACCCTCTATCCAATTACCAAATCTATTTTCCCCTATTTGTTTTGGAATCCATTTAACTTTTCTGTTATTTTCAAGCATTTTCTCTTTCAAACTCTCTATCTTTACAAACCAAGAACTTGTAGCATAGTTTAAAAGTGGACTATCACATCTCCAACAATGAGGATATGAGTGGACAATTTTTTCCTTTGCAAAAAGCAGTCCGCTATGTGCCAAATATTTTATAATCTCAATATCTGTTTTTTGATGACCATCTTTGTCATCTGATTTTGGTTTTACAAAAAAACCTTTAAAATCCAAAATCTCATCTTTAAATGTTCCGTCTGTTTTTACATGTTGAATAAAAGGCAGACTATATTTTTTAAGTAGAGAGTAGTCATCATTTCCAAAAGCTGGTGCAATATGAACAATACCTGTTCCATCTTCTGATGTCACAAAATCACCTTCATAAATTTTCCAACCATTTTCTCTGTTTTCTATTTTTTCATTTTCTGAATAATAATTGAAAAGTGGTTTATATCTTTTTCCTAAAACTTCATCAACTAAAACAGTTCTCAAAATTTTAAAATTTTCTTTAAATACAGCTTCAACTCTTGATTTTGCGATTATGTATTTATTTTCATCAACTCCACTAGAAACTTCAACATATTCAATATCTTTATTTATGGCCAAAGCAACATTTCCAGGAAGTGTCCAAGGTGTTGTTGTCCAAACCAAAAGATAAGTATTTTCCAAACCTTCTAATTTAAACTTCACATATACAGAAATATCGGTTATATCTTTGTAACCCAGATTGACCTCAAAATTTGAAAGTGTTGTCTCGCATCTAGGACAAAGATGCATTGATTTGAATCCTTTATAGATAAGCCCTTTATCATAAAGATTTTTAAATGACCACCAGATACTTTCAGTATATGTCTTGTCCATTGTCCTATAATCATTTTCCATATCAACCCATCTCCCAGTTCTAGGTATAACCTCTTTCCAAATATCAGCATATTCCAAAACAGAATTCTTTGCCTCTTTATTAAAATTACCAACTCCATAATCTAAAATATCTTTCTTTGTTTTAAGATTTAATTTCTTCTCTATCAAATTTTCGATCGGAAGACCGTGACAGTCCCAACCCCACCTTCTCAAAACCTTTTTGCCCTGCATTGTTTTGTATCTAGGAATAGCATCTTTTATAGAACTAGCCAAAAGGTGTCCGTAATGTGGCTCACCTGTGGCAAATGGTGGACCATCATAAAAAACAAAACTACCACCGTCTTTTTCTAGACTTTTTTCAAAAATATTATTTTCTTTCCAAAAAGCAAAAACTGCCTCCTCCCTTTTGGCAACTTCACTTTTTTCTTTTTTATCTTTATTTGACGACTGATCCATAAAATCCATACTATCATTTTTATCATTTTTTTGAAAGAAAAATGTGCTATATTGAATTTAATAAAAAATTTATGAAAAACATATCAAAAGAAGAAAAACTAAGACTTAGGACTTGGGTTGAAATAGACAGATCAGCCATCAAGCACAATGTAAATATTTATAAAAAAATTATTGGTAAAAATGTAAAACTAATTGCTGTCGTAAAATCAAATGCTTATGGACACGGACTTGTATCATTTTCAAGAGAATTAGAAAAAAACGGAATAAAATCTTTTGCAACTGACTGTATGGAGGAAGCTACCACACTAAGAGAAGCTGGCATAAAATCTGAAATACTAAATTTGGGTTTTTGTCCTTATACAGATTACCAAAATGCTATAAAAAACAATATAACCATTACAATATCAAGTTTAGATTCTTTAAAAAGAGTTTCCAAAGTTAAAGAAAAAATAAACATACATATAAAGGTGGATACTGGTATGGGAAGACAAGGTTTCAAAAATGAAGAACTTGATATTGTATTAAATACACTAAAAAAACATAAAAATATAAATGTATTAGGTGTTTACAGTCACCTAGCATCAGCAGATGATTTGGAAAATGTTGCATTTACAGAAAAACAGATTGGGACACTAAACTCTTGGCACAGTAGATTTTTAGAAAATGGTTTTAAACCAATAAAACATATCACTGCTTCTGCCGGCACAATGCTTTTTCCTCAATTTCACTTTGATGCAGTTAGGATAGGTATTGGACTTTATGGACTTCACCCATCTGACACAACCAAAAAACTTTTTTCAAAAAAATACCCACTTAAACCTGTGCTATGTTGGAAAAGTATTTTAACTGAAATAAAAAAATTTAAAAAAGGAGATAAAATTGGATATGATTTAACAGAGACACTGCAAAGAGATTCTAGACTAGCAATAATACCAGTTGGATACTACAACGGTTATCCAAGACTACTTTCCCTCAAAGGATTGTTTGAACTGAAAGGTAAGAAAATAAAAATCATAGGTAAAGTTTCTATGAATATGATTATTGTTGATATAACCGATGTAAAAAAAGCTAAATTGTTTGACGAAGTTATTATTGCTGGTGGCAAAAGCCATATTGCAGATATATATCAAATAGCACAAGATACTGAAAGTATAGTATATGAAGTATCAACAAAAATAAATCCAATTATAAAAAGATATTACAGTATCAACCCTGACATAAAACGAGTAGTGGTTTGAAAATCTAATACAATAATGAAGCCTCGCTCCCGATGAATCGGAAACGAGGCCGAGGACCAAGGTCAAAGTGTCTAAAAAATCACAGTGACCTAGCCCAAAGAACTAACTTTCGAGATAAGCCGAAAAATGCCAGCTATGCCACCGATCGCTGAGCCGACGCACGCGCCAGTGCCACTGACCTCCAACCGAGCACAAGTACAGAACGCAACGCCCGCCATCCGGATTACGGAGAATGGTTCCGAAGAAATCGAGATATTTGATACCTCGCTCCCTTCGGAGATTCTCCAAAACGGAGGCGCTGCCTCTGGACTTGTAGTCCACAAGGAGAGCCTCTCCGACCAGGGCGTCGAGGACGATCTTGCCTGACTTCTTAAGCTGGGCAAACTTTTCCTCTCCGGTGATACTCGTCTCGCCGGGATGGAGAAAGGTCTCGAAATTCGCCCAATCCACCTCTTTCAAAGCAAGACTGTCGAGGTCTTGCTCCATATCCCCATAGAGACCATCACCATTGGCTGGACCCCTCCAAATGGTCCAGCCGGGACCAATGAAGGTGGTTGGGTTGAACTTCTTTGTGCGGTCTATGGCGAGCACTGGGCTCACCACCCAACAAGCCTCCTTCCGGAGGAATTTTTTGAACTCTCTGAGCCACCGCTCGCCGTCCTCCCCGGCGAGATTGACGATTAAATGATTCAGCAGTCCGGAGTTAAACTCACGGAGTGCTTTGAAGAGCATGGTGTTGTCCATGGTCTTTTTCCTTTCTGCCAGAGGACCATCTTTAATCTTGTTGGATGGTCATAGCCAAAAAATGCCTACTTTAAGCATTTTTTGGCTATGACCAAGTCTAAAATTAAAATTTGTCCTACTTGGGGGGTTTGGGGGTTGCCCGAATTTCTCATCCAATTATATCATATTTAGATATAAAAGTCAATAAATAAATTTGTAGGATTAAGAAAAGACCCTGCATCTCTGTACAAGCAGATGCAGGGCCCAAAGGGCTAAGGTCAAAGGGTTCAAGAAGGTCCCAGTGGCTTAGTCCAAAGAACTAAATTGCGAGAACGGCGGATGGCTGTCGAATGTCCCAGTTGCCCATTAACCAGGACACGTTCCAGCGCCACCGACCCCTGCTCCAAAACAAGCACAGAACGTAACGGCCACCGACCGAGTCCCGAAGGACTGTGCCGTCAAAGAAGATGTAACGGGTGTTCCAGTTGACCCTCTCCTTCCACGACTCGGGAATGAGGTGCTGGTTCTCCCAGAGCGTGAGGAAGATGTCGGCGTCCAAGCGAATGTAGTCCGATTCTTTGAGACGCCTGAGCTTCTCCTCGCCATTCACGTACGTCTCGCCGTCCTTCAGCATCGTCACGTGCTGAACCTTCGTCAGGTCCAGTTCGGTGAGTGCGATGGATCGAGTGTCTGTCTCGTCCACCCAGATGTTCCAACCTTGGCCGATTAATAATGAATTGGGATTGAAGCGACCATGGTTGATTGGGATGATCTTCGACTCGCCGACGATGATCTTTCCACCGTTCTTGAGGAACGCCGTGAACTGTCTGCCAGCTTCCTTCGGGTTACGGACGATG